>Ga0078972_1001001_pt1 | contig 113097 bp, 81 predicted proteins | sample YelNatPaOPGAMG01_FD_67568 | JGI IMG/M metagenome (GOLD analysis project Ga0078972, IMG submission 67568) | Hot spring thermophilic microbial communities from Obsidian Pool, Yellowstone National Park, USA - OP-RAMG-01 (SPADES assembly) (version 2) | ecosystem: Environmental > Aquatic > Thermal... | reverse complement strand
AGCTCCCCACCCCGTGTTGCCACGACGCAGTAGCCTTCGGTTACAGGCCGGTGAACGTTCGGCCTGACGGGGACTTGCACCCCGCTATGTGGACGCCTTCGCAGGCGCACGAGCTGCTTGGAACTGCCCCAAAACCCCAGCAACCGCTCGAAGGTGTCGTGGGGAAAATCGGCCGGGAGGAGCGAGGCCAGCACGGCAGCGCGGGAGACGGTCAACGGCCGCCGCGCCCACCAGACGTGGAGGCGCGCGTTCGGCGGGTTCTGCCCCGTGCCCCGTTCGCGCATGCACTCGACGCCGATGGCGGCCGCGGGCAACCACTCCTCGATGAGCAAGCGCGGTCGGTTCATGATGCGCCCAAAAGGTATCGGGCGACCTGTTTGCAGACCAGCCTTTTTCCGCGCGCCAGCGTATGGACTGCGGCGGCCTGCCGCCACTTTCCACAGCGCCGCCAAGGCGGCGCACTCCACACGCTTCGCGTCCCGTGCGCCGCCCAATTCCTCGCGTCAGGGTTTGAAAGCGCCAGCAAGCTGGCGCACTCCACACGCTTCGCGTTTGCCCAAAGACTTTTCACTTCACCGCCTCCACCAAAATCCGCAGCGCACGCACAGCTCGCCGGCCTTGTGGACCGGTCATTAGCCCCAGCCACCAAGCTGCCTCAATGTCGTCGGCTCGTTTGAGGTGCTGGGCGGCGTGCTGCAGGGCCTCAGCCCGGCGCAGACCCCGGGCAACCAGTGCGTAACAGGCCACGCGCACGCCCGAGGCCGAGTCAAGCGGATAAAACGGGCCGGGTTCGAGTCGGGCCACCCCCGAGTCACGCACCGCTGCGCGCAGCAGCGTGGCGCCGGCCGACCAGGCCAGCGGGCCGATGGCGGCCACGCGGGTGAGCCGCTCGGTGCCGTTGGGCTTGAGCGAGCGGCGGTAAACGATGGCGGCCGTGCCGGCCTTGCGCCGGACCACCCGCAGGGCGTAGGAGGCAGCGCGAATGGTCATCGGGTGGCTGCGCCGGAGTCGGAGGGCTTGCCAAAGGTGGCGCCCGGCGCCACATCGTCACCGGCCTTTTCGGCGGCGGCTTCGAGCCCGGCTTTGATTCCGAAACGGCCGGGTCCTTTGAACTTGAGCGTAAGACGGGCGCCGTAGGACATGCCCTCCGTCATGGCGTTGAAGAGGGTGCGCGCCAGCTCGATTGGCCTGATGGGGCAGTTAAGCTTGACGCCTTGGACCTGGAAGCTTGCGGTGCCGCCGGTTTTGAGCTGGCCGCTGACGGTGACTTCCAGTTCGAGCTGATCAGCGGCAAGGGGTTGGGCAATGGCCGCCAGCGTGTCCGCCGCCGTGGGCGTGTTGGCGTCGAGCGTCAGTTGCAGCAACGGCCGGGTCTGGGCGTGCTGGAAAATGTCCGGCCAAGTCGTGGCGATGATGGTGGATGGTTCTGGCAGTGGCGGCGGAGATGCGGGTCCGGGACCCAGGCTTGGACCGCCGGGTTCGGGCAGCGCATCCACCTTGAGCCAGGCTTTGGCTGCGGCAGAATCGGCCCGGGTAATGCAATCGTGTTCGGAGAGTTTAAAACTGGGTTGCACGCCGGGCCTGAGGCAGCGCTGACCCGGTGGGCCTTCCACGGCGCCATCTTTGCTGTAGGCGGTGCCGTCTGCAGCTTTGACCACCACCTTGCCCTGTTCGATGGCGCGAAGGATGGTCTGCTTGACCACGGAGGCGTCGGGCACCAGGCGCAGTCCGAGCGCGGCCAGGAACCGCTCGTGCACGTCGCTGAGGCGGAAGACGTCGGGCTGGTCGGGGAGCGGAGTAGTGCCGGCAAGCACCGTTTTGAGGAAGCGGTCCGGGTCCAGCGTCTGGCCGGTCCTGTAGATCAGTTCCTTGTCTTCCAGGAAGGCGCGCAGGCACTTTTGACCTTGGGGTTTGGCCAGGAGCTCGTCGTCGGGTACCTGGTATTTTTCTTCCAGCCGCCCGACCACACCGTCGGCACGGACGACGGTGTCGAAGGCGCGGTAGCTCTGGAGTCTGAGTTCCCTGAGCAGATTGGGTTTGAGGCGGTTTAGTTGCTCGCGCACCAGGGTGGCGCTGTCGCTGTGGCGGGCGTCCCGCTCGATTTGTTCGGCAGCGATGAGGCGTTTAGCACGTTCGAGGGCGTTTTGGAAGGCCCCGGGATCGGGGGCGATGGCGACGATGGCGTTGCGGAAGCGGCGGGGCACGGGGGCCGACGGATTGGCGGTGTCGGCATAAGCGCAGACTTTCTCCGCCAGCTCCACCGAGTCGCAAAGGGCCAGTTGGAGGTCTTTGCGCTCGAGCACATCTCGGGGCTTCTCGGGCCAACTGGCCAGCGCGAAGAGCGGCCCGGTAAAGAATCCCTGGACTTCGGACAAGACCCGGTCGCGGGCTTCGTTCAGGTCCACCGTGGCGGCGCGTTGTTCGATCTGCTTGATGACGTTGGGCTCGAAGCGGAACTGCCAGCCGCGCCCGCCGGCCATCGGGTAGGTGTGCCAGCAGACGCCCACCAACCGGTCGAGGGCTTCGGACGGCTCGGGGCCGGCTTCATCAGTCCGAAGGATCGCCAGCGTCAGTTCGGCGGGGTCCAGGCCGCTGTGCTCGTTGCGGGGGAGGCTCTCCAGGAGCAACGCCGAAGCGACGCGGTAATGGATACCGCCGGGCTGTTTGTCGTCCAGCTCGCGGGCGTGGCCTTCGAGGTCGGCGTCCACGGCGGCGGCGAATTGCTCACGGCGCAGGCGCTGGAGGAGGTCGGCGCGGATGGCGGGGCTGCCCCAGTTGATGTCGCCGGCGGTGATCAATTCCAGGGGGCGTTTCTGTTGCCAGATGTCGCGGATGATGCGGGCGAACAGGCGCAGGACACCGCGGCTGCGTTGGAATTCGGGCAACGGGCCCAGCCGGTCCTTGGCAGTGTCAATCAGGCGTGGATGGAACGGGTAGCATTCCTCGATGCGCTTGGCGTAATCGGCGCTGGTGGCGCCGGCGGGCAACAGCTCGGGATGCGCTTCGCGCACGCGTTGATAAAGCTGATGGTAGTTGGCCGAGGCCCGGGCGGCCGCGTCGCGGTCAATCTTCTCAAACAAGCGGCGGGCGATGACGCGGGCCGCCTGTTTCCCGACGGGGTCGAAGTCGGTCATCTTGCGGCCCAAGATGTCCTCGAGCTTGACCGCGGCCTGGCCAATGGCGGCTGCCAGTTGCTGGGAAACGCCCGCGTATGCGGTTTGCTGGCCGGGGTCGGTGATCACCAGCACGGCCTGGCGACGCTTGGAAACGGCGGAAATGAGCTTGGCCAGAAAGCTCATGAAGTTGCCCTGAGCCGTGGCGGACAAGCCGGCCATGTAGATCACCAGTTCGTCGAGCAAGATCAGCAGCGGCTCCTTCGGCAGGGCGCGGGTGATGGTCGCTTCGTCGGGACAAGCTTCCGGGTGGTCCGCCGGGCCAAGCGCCTTCAGCGCAGCCGCGCCACCGAGTTGAAAGAAAATTTCCCCCGCCAGGCTGTGCGTCTGGACCTTGCCGTGGTTGGCGAAGACGGGATTGCCAGCCTTGGCCCCGTCCACGGCCACGAGTTTGACCTCCTTGGGCCGACCTGCGGCAGGAAGCAACTCGGTGCCGAGGGACAGGTCCTGAATGTTCCGGGCCAGGTGCCACAAGGCCATCACGGTGTGCGTTTTGCCGCCGCCGAAACCGGTGCTGAGCCGAATCAACTGACCGGCCTCGCGCGGGTCGGCCAGTGCTTTGAAAACGGCGGTGCAGACCGCCTTGAGATCCGGCGTGGGCTCGGTGTTGCGAAAGAAAGTCTCGGCGTGGCCGTAAACCTTCGGGGCCGAGCCTTCGAGCAGTTGGCCGAAGTCGGCCGCAAAAATCGCGTCGTCCAGCTCGCCCTGAAGCACTTCGTCGCGGGGTTTGCAAGCAGCCAACACATTCGGCATTCGAGGTTTGGCTTTCATAGGATCGGTTCGGGTTTTCTCCGGCACAAGCTGACGGCCGCCTGCCGCCAGTAAAATCCTGGCCGTCGGCTCGACAGTCTATGCCCCTGCAACCACGGCGTCGAGCCCTAGGCCTGATCGTTGTCAAGAAGACTCACTGCCGCCGCTGTTGGCAGGCGCGGCTCGTTCCGGTTCAAAGCACGCGCCTGGGTTGGCAGGGCTATGGCAGGGGCCCGCCAACCCAGGTGCGTCCCCCCTAGGCGTGCCTGTTACGCACCCACAGAGCCGATGAGCAGGCTGCGTGCCCGCTCGGCCCGGGTCCGCAGGTTAGCTGCCGTGGTGAGGTTGCGTTTGACCCACTGTTCGACCAACCGCACACACGCAGCCATGTCCAAGTCTGGTGCTGCCAGATTGGCTAGCAGCCTGAGCAGCAGCGCCAGACGCAATGCGGCGCGCTCGGGCTTTTCTTGAACCCACTGCACCAGGCAGTCGATTAACTGTGCCCAAGCGGCATTGAACAGGCCCAACGAGTCCATAGCTCTGCGCCAGGTCCGAAGCAGTTGGTCCAACTCAACGGGATCGAGGTTGACGCGGCGTCGGCCTTGCACTTCGAGCAGGCGCAGCGCGCGCGTCCACTGGGCTGGGATGGGCTGCTGCCGATAATCGCCTCGATTCAGGCACTCGAGGACTTCACTTGCTAGGCTTTCCGGCGCGGGATACAATCCAGGGAACCGCAGAGCCATGGGGCAGAAGCACTCGAGGACTCCGGTCGCTGGGCGAGGCCTAGCCCTCTGCAGTAGATCGACCATCTCCCATGCATGTGGCATCATCGACGGCTGATAAATCTCGTCGCCTTGGGCGCTGACGGCCACATTCTCAACATCGTCCCAGGCAACGAACGCTGCGCCTTGGCAGATCAAATTGGTCTCCTTAGCCAAGCGCAGTGCTTCGGCTCGGTCGCCGATGCGCTCCAGGTGCTGGATGCGTTTCCGAGTCCACAACAGCCGCAGCGCCGGTTCGGTCACTGGCTGGAGTTGGACTTGAAGAGTGTAGGTGGAGCCATCGGGGCGTTGGCCTTGGACCGTGACTTGGGTAGCGCCGGCTGGCCCTTCTAAGGGGATCGACTCCACGCCGTTGGCATACAGCACGGGCAAGATGTCATTGGGCAGCTGCCAGGCCGGGTCCACGCTTAGCCCGGTCAGCACCGGTTGGCCCACGCATCGGGCCAAGCGTGCTACCGTGCCCACGATATCATCGTTGGGGGTGAGCAGGTAGCATTGCCCCTGGTGTCGTTCGGCTAATGGTTTCAGCAACGCATCGTTGGGCACAGTGTCCACGCCCAGGATATGCACCTGCAATTGAGGATGCTTGTCCAGTTCAGCTATCACTTCGGCTTCCTTGCCGATCTCACCGTCGGTGATAATCACCAGAGAGGCCGGCCGGTCTTTGGAATGGACAGGGACTTTCTCTAACACATGCTGCAAGGCCGGCAGGATCTCGGTGCCGCCGCCTGTGTAGAAACGGTCGATATTGCGTGTGGCAGGGTCCTTGAGCGACTGCGACGCCGGCAGAGGTTTCTCGGCCAGGTCTTGAAAGTCGCTGTCGAAAAAGGTCGCCCAGACCCGGTCCTTTGGCCCTACCGCCTTCAGGAACTCGACAAACCCGCGTGCCGCTTGCCGCCATTTGATGCCTTCCATGCTGCCTGATCTGTCCACCAAGAAATACACGTCTTGTCCGGTGGCCTGTTGAGGGGAGGCATTCGCCGGCCCCACAAGCCGGATCAGGGCATGGCTGGTTTGCGCATCAGTTTGGCACACCCAGCCGGTCGCTGCCATGTCTGGCGAGGGTTTCTCAGTCCAACGCAGCACAAAGTCCCGATCCGGCACCGCCCCGTCCTCAGCCAAATGCAGCACCTTCAGGTGCGGTTCGTCCTGTACCAAGACCCCATGGCTGGGTGAGGCAATGTCCTGGAGTCGGTCCAACGGGTCCTGGACGGTGCCTTCGACCACAAAGTAGGCTGCATCCGGATGCAGTGCGTCGATGCGCGGGGGCGAAATGCGCGATGCGTCCGGCACCTGGTCGGTATCGTCCTCCACCCCGGCGCCTCTGGGTGAGCGCAGCAGCGGGCGCCCCGGAATGTAGCGGATGCCAGGGCAGACGGGGATGTGGAACGACGCCCAGTCTTCCAGCCGATCCAGCGTTTGGAAATACCCAAACCGCACCACGACAACATCGTTGGGCTGCAGGTTGCCCAGGCTGAGCGTGAACAGGTTTTCCCGTTCCATCTCCACCAAGGCGGTGCGGTGCCCGGCGGCCTTGTGTTGTTGCACCAGCCGCCGGGCCTCCTCAACCTCCTCCACCTTGGCGCGCACCATACGCCCGTTAACATGCATCTCGCACCGATACACCACCGCCCCATAGGGCAAAGGGAACGTGTAAAGACAGTCCACCGGTCGAGTGGCGTTCTGGTGGAAGATTTGGTCCAGCTCCACGTGCACTAGCTCGCCACAGACGCTAAAGCGGCATTCCACCCCTTTGAGAGGCAGCGCCACGCGCGTGTCTTGCAGCCAGGCCACCAGGCCAAAAGGCTCACGCTCAGTTTCAGGCCGATCCGATACCCTCGAGTTCATATTAGTTCTCATTGCGTGTCGATTCAGGTTCAGGTTGTTGCTGGGGCTGACTGCCATTCAACACAGCCAGCAGCCGCTCGCGCAGTTCCGGAGACAACCGGCGTCCCCGGCGCGAGACCAAAAGGAACTCGCTGTTCAGCGGCGTCACTGTCCACGACTCGCTACAGTCCGCACTGAAGCTGAGCCTGGGCAACGACTGCAGTTCTGCCAACCCCCGAGCTTGGATTTGCCGCAGCTCCTCCAAGCTCCTGCCGAACAACAGCTCCCTAATGCGGGCCAGCGGCAGCCCTTGCGCCTGCAACAACCGAATGGCCACCAATTGCAGCCGGTGCTTCTCGCCGAAGCCTTCGCCACCGCCCCCCAGGGGCGCATCCACTAACCCCAAGGTGCGATAGTAACGAATGCTGCGGGGGGTGATGCGCTCAGCGGCTTGGCCGTTGGCCGGCACCACACCGTGCTGGTCACACCATTGGTTGACCAGGTTAGCGAGTTGTTCCGCTGACCAGAGCGATTGCACTTGGGGGTATGTCGCTTGACAGTGTTACTGTCAAGAGGTCCGGACAGAACTTTTTATCAGCTTGCAGAAAGTGTCCATCCTCTTGATATTCGCCATGTTGCGGTTCAATTGATAAACCGGATCACCCATGGACCCTAAAAAATCGCCTCTGGTTCAAGTTGTTGACCGGTTGGATGCCTGCTTGTTGGCCAGCTCACTCAACCGCACCGCAGTCCAGCCAAGTGCCCGGGAGCAATCGGCACCAATTGCCCCAGCCCAATCGACAAAAGGAAACAAAGGCCAAGCGAGGATTTGGTTTAGGTGCAGGAGCCCGCACACAAAGGCCGGCCAGCCGGCGCACTCCAAACGCTGCGCGTCGCGGCACAGGCCTACTATTTCGCGGCAGCGATGCGGTGCAGCCGCCTGCCGTTGACAGGTAGGGGCCACCGCGGTAGTCGCTCTGGCCTTGCGAAAGCGCCAGCATAAGCAGCGCGCTCCATACATTTCGCTTCTGTCCTGACACCCCAGCTTTGGTGCGCGCGTATTGGACTCCGGGGCGTGCCTATCCTGAAATGATTCGAGGAAAACGCGGCAAACGGCCCTCGGCGCGCATACAACCCAACAAAAGAACCGAGCAGTCATCGCCCAGCCTGATCCACTTCCCCCATGGCACCGCCTTTGGGCCTGCCCAACCTCTCCGAAGACCAGGTGTTCAAGCATCTGCAGGTGCGCCTGATCACCCAGCAGCACCGACCTTGCTGGGACGCGCTGGTGTGTGCCGAACATGACCTGAACAACGCTGCCCTGGTGGGCGAGCAGCGCTGTGAGGTGGCTGAATACCAAGGCCTCTGGCTGGCGTTGCTGGGCGGTAGTGGGCCGGCCCGGCATCTGCGCCACCGTGATGCCTGGATGCGCTGGTGGAAAGAGCCATGGGCCAGAGGTTGCCATTTGCTGGCCAGCAACGCCCACCTGTGCAATCTTGGTGAAGCGCCATGGGACGGCTGGATCTGGCCGGGCGCAACCTGCGCCCCGGGACAGAGTTGACTTGGCTGGAGGTCGCCCGGTCTGATCCGCCCGCCTGCGGGTGGGAGGGCGTGCTGTGCCCCCGAGGCGTTTTTTTGAAGCCTTGCTGGATGGCAACCAAAAAGCCCAGGCTCGGGATTGACAGCCAAGGGCTAAAGTGTATGTTGGGCAAACTTTATGAATCGGAATCCGCACGTCGCAGTCGTCGGCGCCACGGGCGCTGTGGGTGTCGAGATGGTGAGAACGCTGGAACGCCGCAACTTTCCGGTGGGGAAGTTGACGTTGCTGGCCTCGGCCCGCTCGGTGGGCCGGGTGCTGCAGTTCCGAGGCGAGAAGGTGCCGGTGCAAGAGCTGAAGGCCGACTCGTTCAAGGGGATTGATTTGGCCCTGTTCAGCGCCGGGAGCAGCATCTCGAAGCAGTTTGCGCCCTTAGCGGCTCAGGCTGGGTGCGTGGTGATCGACAATTCCAGCGCATTCCGGATGGATGACACGGTGCCGTTGGTGGTGCCTGAGATCAACGCTGCCGACCTCAAATGGCACCGGGGAATCATCGCCAACCCGAACTGCACCACCGCCATCACGCTCATGGCGCTGTATCCGCTGCACGCGGCGTTCTTCTGCACCCGCATCTTTGCTGCCAGTTATCAGGCTGTGTCAGGCACCGGCGCCCGGGCCATTGCTGAGCTGGAGCGGCAGGTCGAGCAGATCGTCAAAGGCCAACCGGTCACCCGCGAGGTGTATCCGCATCAGATTGCGTTTAACGTGTTACCGCACGTGGATGCGTTTCTGCCCGACGGTTACACCAAAGAAGAAATGAAGATGCAGAACGAAGGGCGCAAGATCATGCATCACCCGAGCTTCAAGGCCAGCGTCACGTGCGTGCGGGTGCCGGTGTATCGCGCCCATTCGGTGGCGGTCAGTGCCGAGTTCCAAAAACCCGTCACGGTCGAAGCCGCTCGAGAGGTGTTGCAGCGTGCGCCGGGGTTAGATGTGATCGATGACCCCAGCCAGTGCCAGTATCCGCTGCCGCTGTATCAGGCTGGGCGGGATAACTGTGCCGTGGGCCGGCTACGCAAAGATTGTGCGTTGGACAACGGGCTGTGTTTCTGGGTCAGCGGCGACCAGCTCCTCAAAGGTGCCGCGTTGAATGCAGTGCAGATCGCTGAGGAATTGCTGAAGCTCGGCGCCTGAGCCGTCCTGAGCCCTCCTGAGGCCTGATTCAGTTGCAGCGCTGGGTGGGCCGGCCTAGGGGCTGGGCCGCTCGGTCATGGCGTTGATGGCACCCACTTGGGCGGTCTTGGCCGCGTCGATCACCCGCACCACTTCACCAAACGGGGCGCGTTTATCGGCCTTGATGGTCAGCACCACCTTCGGGTCCTTGCGCGCGGCGGCAATCAGTTCCTCTTGCAGCCGCTCGTAAGTGATGGGCTTGTCGCCCAACCATAGATAAGGCGGGTTGGTAGCCACACTGACCACCAGCATCGGGCTATCGGTGGCGCCCGGCCGAGCGTGCTTGGACTCCGGTAACGCCAGCTTAAGCACCGGCGGCGGTTCTTTCTTGGCTGTGGTGGAGACCATCAGAAAGATCAGCACCACCAACAGCACGTCGATCAGCGACACGATAATGACGCTGGGGGTTCGTCGGGGTTTGCCGCTTTTAAAGTGCATGAAGTTAAGCCCTCCGACCGGCTGCGGCGCGGCGGGTGGGTAAACTGCTGACCACCTCGCTGCGATAATGTTTCCGCAGGAACTCGTCGCAATGGTTTTCCATCTCGATGGCCAACCGCTCGACCCGTTTGTTGTAGAGGCTCCAGGCAATCAAGGCCGGGATGGCAATCAACAACCCCAGTAACGTTGCATTGAGGGCCAAGCTGATGCCTTGAGCAAAGCGCGTGGTGTCCCCTGTGTGGGCCAGGTCGGTACTGGCAAACAGCGTGATCAAGCCATAGATGGTGCCCACCAACCCTTGCAGGGGGGCAATCCCCACCACGATCTCCAATACCACTAAGCCCCGTTCCAGTTGGGTGATCTCGTGTCGGGCGCGGGTCTCCAACAGCGTGACCAGCTCGGACCGTGCCCAGTCCAAGTGTTCAGTGGTAAACAGCAGCAGCCGCGACAATGCCGAGGGATTTTGCTCGCAGGCATTGACCAGCTTGGGCAGGTCGGCCGGTCCTTGGTAATTGGTGACCGCCCACTCGACTTCGGGGGGGATCACCTTAAACCGGCGCAGCGCCAGGCCGCGCTCGATGATGAAGGTGACCGTGATGACCGAGGTGACAAGCAGCGCCACGATAAAGAAAGTATGCATAGGGCAAAAGCTGGTTCAGATGTGCATGCGACTCAGTTGTAGTAGAAGGTGATGGTCACTTCACGATAGTCTTGGCCGATCATCCGACGCATATCGGCTGGCCAGCGCGCATACGGTGCCGGGTCCAACACCGCCCGCTGGCACAGCAACGTCAATAGATCGCCCACAGTCTCTTCGTTGACCCGCATGTCGGTGATGCGCCCGTCGTAGGTCAAGCGGAATTGGAGCTGGACCTTGCCCGAGCGAGGCACCACCTGGCTACTGTCGATCAAATCATACCAACGCTGTTGCACGGCGGCGATAAACGCCGCGTCGTAGGCCCCAAAGGGCGAACCTTTCACATCCACGGAAAGCCGCCCGCGCCGGCTCACCCCGCCGTCTTGGCGCATCCGTTCTCCTGCCAGCAAGCCTCTTGCCGCTCGAGCGGCTGCTAAGGTGCGCGGTCGGTCCGGTTTGCCCGTACCGGTTGCGGTATCGGCTGGCTGGCGGCTGGGTTGGCCCACGGTCAGGTCACCCGGTTGCGGTGCCGGAGCGGGGGGCGGCGTGGGGGGCGGCGCGGTCTTGGCCAAGGCGGCTGGATCGGGCTGCAACGGGAACTTGACTGGCCTGGGGTTATCCTCCAGGCGTGGGACCTTGTCTTGGGTGCCGTCGATCTTGGGGGTCTGACGATCCACTGGCGCAGGCTCCGGCTGCGCCGCACGGGCATTGAACGCGCCGTAGTAGTTGGCCTCTTTGGGCGGCTCTTCGACCGCCAGGTCCACCGGCACCTCGATAAACGTCAGCGGAATCTCTTTGCGGCGCGGCTCAGGCGATACGATCTGGGGCAACAACCGCGCTAGCTTTGGCGGCGCGGGCGCAGGCTCCAGGAGTTTGTAAAATCGGTTCAGCCAAGCTGGGTGCGCATCCCACCACTGCCAACGTCGGCCCACGCGCCACGTGCTATACAGCAGCGCATGAATCAGCAACGAGCACACAAAGGCCCGGGCCAACGGGTGCTCCCAGGCCAACTCGCGTACTCGACTGATCTCAAGCCAAGTCATCTTTAGTGCAGCATGCCGCAGCCCCGGCGCTGCGGCAATCTAGAAGACGCAAAAACGATGCCAAGCCCTTCAAGCCTTGCAAACCTTCCGTGAGGTCGCAGGTGCAACCGCGCGCAAGCCTCCGGGCTCCAGGCAGCTACCCGGTGCTAGCGGCTAGCCCTTAAGCCTGCTTGGCCAGCGGCCCCGCGCCTCGCAGCCCATCGCAGGCCCGAGCGCGCAAAAGCCAAGGCAGAATCGGGCCCAAGTCCAGGCCGATTTTGCCGGTCACAGCGGACCCTCCCCACCCTTTGGCAGGGCCATTGGCAACCCGTAGTAGGGTTGAATGCTGCTGACTCGAGGGGTAAGGTGATGCTGTGGCTGGCTTGAAGACAGCCCTCCGCCTGCTGGTCTGGCTGTGCGTGGCGACGGGTCACGCTGCGCCTGAAGTGTCGGTCTCCGCACCGGTGACCTGGCGAGGGATGTGTGACGCCTCGGCGGGCGTGGCGTTAGGGACCAACTTTTTCGCTGTGGCCAACGACGAAGACAACGCCATCCGCATCTTTCAACTGGACCGCCCCGGGCTGCCGGTGCGGAGCGCGGATTTATCGCGGTTCTTGGGCGTTGACCCGACGAAGCCGGAAACTGATTTGGAAGGGGCCGCATGGTTGGGAGACACCATCTTCTGGATCGGATCGCACGGCCAAAATCGTCAAGGCAAGTTCCGCACCAGCCGGCATCGGCTCTTTGCGACGCGGATCGAGCCGGGTTCCAGCCCGCCTCGGCTGGTTCCGGTGGGGCGGCCCTATTCAAGGTTATTACTAGACTTGCTGCGCGACCCCAGGCTGCAGCCCTTGGGGCTGGCAGCCACGCTGTCGCTGCCGCCCAAAGCCCCGGGCGCACTCAACATCGAAGGCTTATGTGCCGCCGGCACCAACCTATGGATTGGCTTTCGCAATCCGATCCCTGGGGGACGCGCGCTGCTGGTGCCGCTGCTGAATCCATTCGAGGTCATTCGCAATCAACCAGCGCGATTGGGCGAGCCGGTGCTGCTGGATTTAGGCGGACGCGGGATTCGAGACTTGGGCTGGTGGCAAGGCCAATACATCATCATTGCCGGCTCATTCGACGGCCACGGTCAATCCCAGCTTTACCTCTGGGACGACCACGCTCAATCGCCCCAGCGCATCAAACACCCGGCGTTCAAAGAGATCAATCCCGAGGCGGTTGTGGTGTATCCGGACCGGACAGACGGCTTCCAACTGCTCAGCGATGACGGCACCCGCCAGATGGGCGGAGTGCGCTGCAAGGACTTGGCCGATCCGGCCCTCAAACAGTTCCGCAGTGTCTGGGTGCAGGTCCTGCCGCAACCCAAGCTTTGAACTACAACAGCCAGACCACGGGGGCGTATCTCATTTCCTCGCTTCCCACTCACGTAGCCGCCGCCGGTCAGGCGGCGGACCCAGCAAGACCGGGCGGATCGATCTGCCCGGGTAGCCGCCGTCGTAAGACGGCGGAACAAGCTGGTGACGGACTTGGCGTTTGGGTGGTTCGATCCGCCGGCTTACGCCGGCGGCTACGTTGGCTAGGTTGGCACACTTCGGCTGCGCCTGGGCTTGCCCTCAACCGCCTGGCCCGCTATAGGCCGAGCGGTGACTCGATCGAGCCAGACCGTTGTGCGGTATTCATTTGACGGGCGCAGCCCTACTGCGTCCAGCCGCATGGCCTGCACGGGTTGGACCGGCTGGGTTGCCTTCCAGTTGGCCACGCTCAGCCTGGTGCTCGGGCTAATGAGCGGCAGGTTGCTTGCAGCAGCTTCGGCTGGCCCAGCAAGTACGAACGCAGCCTCGCCGCTGCGCACGGGCTTCGCGTCCAATCCACGGCAACCGACGCCGCCGGTGCTGCCCCAGCCGGGGGACTGGTTCGAGGATGTGACGCATCGGGTTGGGTTAACCTTTGTGCAGCAGTTCTGCCACAACCGCATTGCCAACATCCTGTTGTCCAACGGCGCAGGCGGTGCGGTGCTGGACTTCGACAATGACGGCTGGATGGACATTTACCTTGTCAATTGGGGACCGTTGCCGGGTGTGACGGCTGCGCCGCCGGGCACCCGCCGCCAGCCCAACCGACTGTTCCGCAACCGTGGTGATGGCACGTTCGAGGACGTGACCGCCCGGGCAGGGCTGGAGGGCAGCGGCTTCGGCAGTGCAGCGGCAGCCGCAGATTTCGATCACGACGGTTGGACCGATCTGTATGTGGTCAACGTGGGCCGCAACCAGCTCTATCGCAATCGCGGCGACGGCACCTTCGAGGACGTCACCGATCGGGCCGGTGTGGGCGACCCCGGCACGGGCATCTCCGCCACGTTCTTGGACATCGACAACGACGGTTGGCTGGACTTGTTTGTGGCTAATTACCTCACATACAAGCCCGACACCGCCTCTGAACAAAACCCGGGCGCTTACCCGGGCCCACTGGCCTATCCCGGCGAACCCAATGTGCTGTATCGCAACAACCGCAATGGCACCTTCCAAGACGTCACCCGGGCCAGCGGCCTGTACGTGCCCGGGCACCGCGCCATGTCCGTGTCGGCCTTCGACGCGGATTGGGACGGGGACGTGGACCTGTATATTTGCAATGACGACACCCCCAACATGCTCTGGCTCAATGACGGCCAAGGTCACTTCCACGATGTGGCCATCGAGGCGGGCGTGGCGTTCAATTCCATCGGCGAGGCGCCCGGCTCGATGAACGCGGCTATCGGCGACGTCAACGGCGATGGGTTAATGGACCTGTTTGTTACCCGCCTGGGCTACGGCTCGTTGTATGTCCGTACCCCGCAAGGCGTGTACGAAGACCGCATGTGGAGTTCCGGCCTGGGACGCTTGACTCAGAAATACGTCGGCTGGGGCGGGGCGATGTTGGATTTTGACAACGACGGTGACTTGGACCTGTGCGTCGCCAACGGCAGCGCCTTTGTGTTGGATGGCACCGACACCTTGCTGTTGGAAAACGATGGCACCGGGCGATTTACTGACGCCTCAGGCACCGGCGGCGTGATCTTCCGAACCCCCATCAGTGGCCGGGCCACCGCAATCCTAGACTTCGATAACGACGGTCAGCAGGACATTCTGCTTACGGCTTTGGCCGACCGCGTCTTCCTGCTCCGTAACCGTTGTCCCAAGCCGCGCCACTGGTTGAAGCTGCGGTTACAGGGCAGCCGCAGCAATCCCCACGGCTACGGCGCCCGCCTGACGCTCACCGCCGGAGACCTGACCCTGCGCGCCGAGGCGCTGTGTCCGACCGGATTTTTGATCCAGGGCGATCCCCGCGTGCACTTTGGGCTGGGCCCACGCACCCAGGTTGACCGACTGGAAATCCGCTGGCCCAGTGGTCGAGTGCAGGTGTTGCGTGGCGTGCCGGCTGACCAGATTCTCACCGTGCGCGAGCCGGACCAGTGAAACTCGCTGACTACTTGCAGGCATCGCGCCTGGCTGGATCAAGCCGGCTTCAGCACTCGCCCAATGCCCAGCACCAACCCGGACTGGGCGTCCACCCTGCTTTGACTCGGAACCTTATGCGTGCGGTGTCATCCATAAAATCGAGAACAACCCTTAGCGTGCAATCCATAGGTCTCATGCGCTGGCTGAGCGCTGGCTTTGGGAAGCTCCCGTCCGCACTGGCAAGCCGCGCTCCGGCTGAGCGGCGTAGCCGGTGTGTGCGTTTTTTGGGCCTCTTGGGTGTCGGCGCGTTGCTAGGGGGGTTATGGCTGGCCGCGCCTGCCCAACAAAAGAGCCATAAACTGACCTCGGTCAGCATTCGCAAAATGGCCGATTCGATCCACGCCGTCATTGCAGCCGACCGACAGGCTTATGCTGAGCTGGTGGCAGATCGGTTGTTGACCGAGCTAAACTCGGCGGTGCCAGTCACCGAACAGTGGCGCCAGCAACACGGCTTGCCTGTGCACGCTCAGATGCTGCGCTGGGCCAGCCAGAGCATCCAGAGACGGGGCGCGGAATTCTCGTATGTGTTGCGTTCGCTGTGGCCCATCAACCCAAACCACGGCCCCCAAACTCAGGTCGAGCAGGACGGCTTGGAGGCTGTGGCGCGCAACCCCGAGCAGCCGTTTTACATCGAAGAAGAACTGGGCGGGCGCAGCTACTTCACCGCTGTGTATGCGGATCGGGCCACGTTACGCTCCTGCGTCGATTGCCACAACCACCACCCCCGCAGTCCGCGCCAGGATTTCAAGCTAGGCGATGTCATGGGCGGGATTGTGGTGCGGGTACCGTTGGAGTTTTAGGCTCCTGGCCTCAGGCTGCTTCCGACCGTTGAACTCGCGGCGCCGGAGCTATGGGGCCCCAGCCGTCGCCCTTATTGGCCAGCCTGCACGTCGTAACACCAGAGCATGTTATGGTCGCGCACAAACAGGCTACCATGCGCCACCACAGGATGAGCCCAAGCTTTCTCCATCGACCCACGCCGTTTGGGCTGCTCAGGCGGACTGAACCGACCTTTGAGTTGATACCCCTCAGGCGAAGGGGCCACCAACGCCACCTCGCCATTTTCACCATGCAAATACAGGCGGCCATCCGCCACACACAACGATGCGGCGCCCAAAGCCGGCGCCTGCCACCGCACCGTGCCCGTCGCAAAATCCAAACACACCAGCGCCTTGGCCGTGGTGCCGTAGAGGCAATCGCCAACCTTCACCACCCCACCGATTGCCGTAGGCAGGTTGGCATCGAAATACAATTCTTGCGGTTGGATGCGGCCCTCTTGGGCCACCAGACGCACTGCGCCAGCGCCGGTGCCTGCCGATGCGACATACACGCAACCCTCCGCGCCCAGTGGGGTAGGGATGTTGGCGTTGTAACGGCTGACCGGCTTGGCATAGCGCCAGAGCAATCGCCCGGTCTTGGCCTCGATACCCACTAACCCTTTCTGCAGCAGTTGCACATACTGCTTGATGCCACCTACCTCGACCACGATGGCCGAGGCATAGGCGGCTGTGTCGGCCTCAGGCAACGCGCATTTCCAAATCAGCTCGCCAGTGTGCCGGTTCAGCGCCACCACACTGGCCTCCGGCCCACCCGGGCTGCACACCAGCGTCTCGCCATCCACCAAGGGTGATTCGGCGTAGGCCCAATCCCCGGGCCGACCGCCGAAATCGGTCTGTAAATTGCGGCGCCAGCGTACCTGGCCCGAATCGATCTCCACGCATGCCAGGTCGCCATCCGAGCTGAGCGCATACAGCACCTGACCTTGCACGGTTGGGGTGGAGCGAGCGCCGTAGAAGTTGGGCTGCATGTTGGGTTTGCCTACTTTCCCCAACCGGGTTCGCCATAGCCGCCGACCATCGGTTCGCGAATGCGCCTGCACAAACTCATCTTCGACGCCTTCGTTGGCCAACAGATACAAACGGTCACCTACAACCACAGGCGTCGAGTACCCCATGCCCACGTCGTTGATTTTCCATCGCAACTTGGGCCCGCCCTCCGGCCAAGCCTGCAGCAGGCCGGTCTCAGCCGAGACGCCGTTGCGTTGTGGACCACGCCACTGTGGCCAGTCCGCCCCCAACGCTGCTTTGGCCAACCCCAACGCGAACACGACAGCCAAAGCACGAAACAGCCGGTTTTGCATACCGCTCTTGTAGCCGCACAGATCCCCCGGCGTCAACTGAACTCTCAGCCACACCAGGCACGCGAGAACGGCGCATGGGCGTGGGAGCCAGGAGACCGAGGACGGAGGACAGACGACTGGAAAGCATGGGGCATGGAGCACGGGGCATGGAGCGGGCGGCGGGAAGTTGGGCGCGGGCGGGTCGAGGTTCGGAGCTCGGGGGACGTTCGTAGTGCAGCTTTTGGTCTGAAGGGGCGCCGTTGGTGATTGCCAGGGGCTCGCTTCCGCCTAAAGGCCACCGCGGTTAGTAAGCAATTCGACTGCAACCCGCTCGCCACGGTGTACAGGTCGGATGCTCGGCTCTGGCTGGGGTTTTTCGTGGAACTGCGTAGGCCGAATCGGTACAACTGGCGCGTGGCCTTTTACGCCGATCTGCATGTGCATTCCAAGTTTGCCCGGGCGACCAGCGCGGACAGCGATCTGGAACACATGGCCCTGTGGGCGGCGCGCAAAGGTGTGCTCCTGCTTGGCACCGGCGACTTCACGCACCCAGGTTGGTGGGCTGAAATTCAGGCGAAATTGGTGCCGGCTGAACCTGGGCTATTCCGATTGACGCCCGAATGGGAGCGCTGGGTCAACCAGCAGCTTGAATTGAAGGCCGAGCCGGTCCGGTTCATTTTGCAGGTGGAGATTGCCACCATTTACAAGAAGGCCGACCGCACGCGCAAGGTGCATCACTGCATTTACGTGCCGGATTTCCAAGCGGCTCAACGCCTCAGCGAACGCCTGGCTCGGATTGGTAATCTGGGCGCTGATGGTCGGCCAATTCTGGGGTTGGACTCGAGGGACCTGCTGGAGCTAGTGCTGGAGACAAGCTCGGACGCATTCCTGATCCCCGCCCACATCTGGACGCCGTGGTTTGCTGTGCTGGGCTCGAAGTCCGGCTTCGATTCGATCGCCGAGTGCTACGGCGACCTTGCGCCTCACATTTTTGCGCTGGAGACCGGCCTGTCGTCCGACCCGCCCATGAACTGGCGGCTCTCGGCCTTGGACCGGTTCACCTTGGTCTCTAACTCCGACGCGCATTCACCGGCGCGCATCGGGCGTGAAGCATGTGTGTTTGACTGTGGCTTGGGCTACTTTGCCGTGCGGGAAGCGCTGCGGACCCGGCGAGGCTGGCTGGGGACGATCGAGTTCTTTCCTGAAGAGGGCAAATATCACTTGGACGGCCACCGGCAATGCGGCGTGTGCTTGCGGCCCGAGGCCACCCGGGCTGCAGGCGGGTTGTGCCCGGCGTGCGGCAAGGAACTGACCGTGGGCGTGATGCATCGGGTAACTGAATTGGCCGATCGGCCCGAGGGATTCCAGCCACCCGACGCGCCCGGCTACCGCAGCCTGGTGCCTTTAGAGGAAGTGCTGGCGGAGATTTACAGGGTCGGCCGCGCCAGCCGCCAAGTGCGCGAGGCGTATCATCGGCTGCTGAATCTGTTGGGGCCGGAGCTGTATATTCTAGACCAAGCGCCCTTGGAGGACTTGAGTCGGGCCGATTCAGCTCTACTTGCCGAAGCGGTGGCCCGCATGCGCCAAGGCCGCGTGGTGCGTCAAGCTGGCTACGACGGTCAATACGGCGTGATCCGGTTGTTCCGGGACGATGAATTGGCCCAGGGCAATCCCATGAGCGTGCTGTTCCATATCCCAGCCGCTGCGGGTCATGAGGCTGAGCCGGTCCGCGGTCTCAGAAAACCAGCCTGCTGTCCCGCTGCCTCAGAGGCCCTGTCGGGCGCGCGGCCTACTGGCGGCGCAGGCGCCGACAGGCCGCAGCCAGCCCGCGGGGCCAAGGCTCCAGACCGAAGCCGGGTAGCCCCAGGCTCGGACGGGGCACGCAGCGAGCTTTGGACCGCCGGTTCCTTCCGTGACGGTGAGCTACCTCTGGCGGCTGATCCATTGGCCGGCTTAGACCCTGAGCAGCGCGCTGCAGCCACTGCGCCGGGTGGCCCGCTGCTGATCATTGCAGGGCCAGGCACAGGCAAGACCCGCACTCTGACACATCGGTTGGCGCATCTGATATTGAATTGCGGTGTGGCGCCCGAGTCGGTGTTGGCGGTCACCTTCACTCACCGCGCCGCAGCCGAGATGCAGGACCGGCTGCACAAACTGGTGCCGAGGGTAGCGGAGCGGGTTTGGGTGACCACATTTCATGGGTTGGGCTGGCGGTTGCTGCGCCAAGACGGTGCCGCGTTGGGGTTGCCTGCAACCTTGCGGATTCTAGCCACCGATCAAGCCACGGCCTTGGTGGCCGAAACTCTGAAAATCTCGCGCGCTGAAGCCCGACGGCGTCGGACCCAGCTTCAGCTTTTGCGGCGGCGCCTTGCCGCCGGGGCTGAGGCCGACCGGACCGGTTCGGAGGCTGACCTGCAAGCCTTGGCCGCTTACCAACAAGCTTGCCGGAGTCGGGGTTGGCTTGAGTTTGACGACTTGATCGAGCTGGCGGTTGCGCTGTTAGAAAATCATCCCCCGGTGCGCCAGGCTTGGCAACAGCGGTTCGGCTGGATTGCCGTGGACGAATTCCAAGACATCGACGCCCGGCAGTATCGGCTCATCCAATTGCTGGCCGGCGAGCGGGCGAACCTGAGCGTGATTGGTGATCCGGACCAATCCATTTACGGCTTCCGCGGCGCAGCTCCGACGTTTTTCGAGCGGTTCCTCGCCGACTTTCCCGGCGCCCGAACGATTCAGCTCCGCCGCAATTACCGCAGTAGCCCAGCCATCGTGCAAGCTGCTCTCCAAGCCATTGCCCCGGCTAGCCTGGTGCCAGGCCGCCAATTGGAAGCCCTACGCGCGGATCCCACGCGCATCACGATTCATGAGGCGGCCACCGATAAGGCCGAGGCTGAGTTTGTCGTCCACACCATCGAACAGCTCATCGGCGGGCACAGCTTCTTTTCGATGGATAGCCGCCGGGTCGGCAGCGACGCGCTCGAGAGCGCGTATGGGTTTTCGGATTTTGCAGTGCTGTATCGGACCGAGGCACAAGCTGATCTGTTGTGCGAAGCGTTAAGCCGCTCTGGCATCCCTTATCAACGCCATGCTCACGATCCCCTGATTGAGGCGGCCCCGGTGGCCCACATCCTGGAGGCTGCCCGCCAGATGTCGTCAACATGGTCGGTTTGGGACAGGCTCCAAGGCGGGCTGGAAACCTGGCGTAGCCAGGCCACTGCGCCGAACCGGCTCGGACCAGAATCCGCCGCTACCGCTCAGACAACTCGCACGCACGCTGGGCCCATTGCCGAAGCTGTCGATCCTGAAGCGCGCGCCAGAACTGATGTTGAGCTAGCCCGATGGTCAGACTGGGTGGCGCGGCTGGCCGACCTGGCCCGGGGCTGTGGACATGATTGGACCCGATTCGAATCCGAACTAGCGTTGCGGTCGGAAGTGGACTTGTGGGATGCGCGGGCTGACCGGGTCTCGTTGCTCACGTTGCACGCCAGCAAAGGCCTGGAGTTTGCCGTCGTGTTCATTGTCGGATGCGAAGACGGGCTATTACCCCTGCGGTTCGGGGCCGAACTCGATCAGGCTGAGCTGGCTGAGGAACGCCGCCTGTTCTTTGTGGGCATGACCCGTGCCCGGGAACGGCTCTTCCTTTGCCACGCCCGCAAACGGTTCTGGCGTGGCCAAGTGCGCACGCAAACCGTCTCGCCCTTCATTCAAGCTATCGAACAGGCGTTACTGGAGCTGAGCCAAGGACCGGTGCGCCGGCCAGCGGCTCGGCCAACGGCTGAGCAACTGGATTTGTTTGGATGAGGCGTCGGCGGCTTGGCTTCCGGGCTGGTGGCATGGCGCCCGCGAACCGCAGCTTCCAGTGTGGATGGCTCAGCGGTAGGTGCGCCCGTGTTTGCCCTCAGCCAATGGGTTAGCAGTGTAAACGTGTGCCGTAGCACAGGGCTGCACCAGCCCGAAGGCCGGCAGGAGAGCCTAACCGGGTGGACTGACGTCAGGGCCTGCCCAAGGCGGCTTGCCGCGCTGCCGGCTCCAGTGCTCAGCGCCCTCACTGCGTCGCCGGCTCGATCCGTCGAGTGGTCCGCAGGTCAGCCACGCATTCGACATGTTGGGTTTGCGGGAACATGTCTAGCGGAATGATCTGGCGCACCTGGAACAGCCCATCGGCGCACAACCGCTGAATATCCCGGGCAAGGGTAGCCGGATGACACGATACGTAAATGATCTGTGCTGGCTCGGCTTGGCGCAAAGCTTCGATGGCTTCAGATCGGCACCCGGTGCGCGGCGGGTCCAACACCACAGTGGTTCGGCGCGAATCAAACCCGGCCACCAGCTTTGGCAACAATACCTCGGTGGCACCCTCGCGGAATTCGCCATTGAACCGCTGACACGCCACTGCGTTCAGGCGCGCAGCTCGGATGGCCTGGGCGTCCAGTTCAATCCCCACAAACCATTCGACGCTTCCAGCCAGTTCGATGGCAAAAAAACCAACCCCACAATACGCATCGATCAGATACCTGGTGCCAGCCTGCCCCAAACACTCGCGCACCACCCGCACCAACTCGGGTGCCATGAAAAAGTTGTTCTGGAAAAAGGAATCGGGCGGCACCTGCCAGCCGGGAGGCGGCAACCGCAAGACCGCTTTGAGCCCACCTCGGGGCGGTGGGTTAGCCCGCAACTGTTGCAGTTGCCGGTTCAGTTCAGGCTCGGCAATGGCGCACTGCTCGATGTCCTCTACCAACCGCGAGTCGTGCCGCAAAAACCCCACACTGAGCCGTTGCAGCGGCTTGTTCCACTGGGTCCGGACCATGATACGATTGCGATAGCCGTAGGGCTGCGGGCACGGCACCACCGGCGCCACCAGCCTGGCTGGCACATGCGCAATCCGCTCCAATAAATCAGCCACTTGCTTGCGTTTCAGCTCCAGTTGGGCCGGGTAAGCCAAGTGCTGGTATTGGCAACCGCCACAAGCCCCAAAGTACCGGCACCGGGGTTGCACCCGATCCGGCGAGGGCTCCAGCACCTGCAGCAAACGCGCCCGGGCGAAGTGCTTTTTGACCTCGGTAACCTCGACTTCGACCTTCTCGCCCACTGCCACAAAGGGCACAAACACGACAAACCCCTCGGCCCGACCCACGCCTTCGCCGCCAAAAGCGATGTCGGTGATGGTCAGGATCAATCGGCTACCTAGCGCGGGAGCAGAAGCTGTGTGGGCTGGCTCAGCCATAGTCCGGTGCTCTGTGGGTTGAACGTGGATGCGAGCGGGTATCGGATCGCTCAATCCAGATGCTGGGGCTGGCATGTCGGTCAACCACCTGCTTGCGCGTCATAGCCTGTCGGGTGAGTGCAGTGTCGATGCAGCTTGAGGCTACGGCTGTTGATGCGAGAGGGTCTTGGGGCGGTGGCCCGCTGAGCAGGGCCTAGGGTTTTCGAGCAAAACCTGCCGGCACAACCTTGTGCACGGCCTGGACGATTAGCTCTTCGACTTCCGGCGCCAACCGGGCTGGCCGGTCGTAATACCACATCGAGTCCTCAGCTTCATACCCGCCTTCAGTCAGGATCCGACGCGAAGGGATGTAACACGGCACCGAGTTGGCGTAGGCCGTCAGCCACAGCCGGCTACCGTCTAGCTCCTGTTTGAGCCGCAGAGCGTAATCGACCACCACCTCCCCCGGCAGAAACACCATCACCAGCTCCCGTCCAAAATTCCAGGCTTGGACCCAATAGGGCAGAGTTCGCGGTAAAGCCTCGCCCCGGTCTAATCGCGCCAGGTTCTTGCGGGCGTGATAACCCACGATGCCAGGTTGAGTGGCTCGGTGTTCCCACTCGGCTCGGCTGAAGTGCGGGGCAAACGGCAGGTCAAGGCGCCTGAGCTGGGCGCGCACTGGCCCGCCCACGGGTCGGAGGGGCGCCTGCAGCAAGCGCTTGACCTCAGCGGCAATGGCATCGCCGTGTTGCCGAGCCAAAGCCAAGCCGTGGTCCGGCCCGCCGCGCGGATGCGGGTTGGCATCGCCCCCGCAACCGATGGTCACCAAGCCGATGGCACCGGGCAGCTCCCGCTCGATAGCCTGCTGGGCGAATCCGGCCCAGTCACCGCAGACTTTGTTAAACTCGGCGCCCAGGGTGGTGCAATGACAGGCGTAGTTGACCCAGACCGCTCGGATTTGGCCTCCGGGCTCGGTCACACACAGCATCGGCAACGAACGATCCACCGGGCCATTGGTGTTGGGGCTAATGACATAGCCGCCGGCACGCGCACTGCGCCGGTTCATAGCGAACCCCACTTGTCCCTGGGCCCATGCCAGGCGGGCAGGTTGGCGAGCTCGGAGTGCGGCCAAGGCCACCTGCTCGACCTTGTCCACCAAAGTCGCTGTGTAACGGTCGATGGCAGCTTGTTGTTCGGGTGGGATATCTTGGGCAAAGATGTTGGGCGCCCAATCCGTGGTGCAGGGGCCGCTGTGAGTGTGCGAGCAGGCCATAGCCACCTGCGCAGGCTGTAGCTTGGCTTGGGCTTGCAGCCGGTCCAGCATCACGCGATACGTCCGCTCAGCAATGCCGCACAAGTCCAGCGTCACCAACACCACCGGGCCGTCGGCATCGGTTCCTATCGCCAAGGCTTTGGCCCACAGGTTTTGTTCGATGCCAACCGAATTGGTCTTGCGCGCCGCGTAGCCGGTCAGCCGGATAGGTTCACTGGGCGTAATGTCCACCCGCGCCACGCCAACGAGTTGGAGCGCCGGCTCGGCAGCGTGCGCATGTAACTCACCGCACGCCAGACCCAGCACACAGCCCAGGCTGGCCAGGCTCAATCCCACCGTGATCACGCTCGTCGTCATACCAGCCACCTTCACGCACCCACTCCGCCCCTGTCAAGGTCCGGATAGTCCAAGCCAGATCCCGAACCCACAACCGCCACGATCCGAGCCGCGAGTCAGGCTGCAGTCGAGCAACCTTTCGGTTTTTTTCCGCTTTGCGGCATCAGGTGGCTTGCGCCATAAGCTTCAAGCCAGATGGACTGGATAGCGCGGCGGAAGTGGTGGCTGTTTGGCCTGATCGGCCTGGCCGGCCTGCTGCTGGCTTGGGAACGATGGCGGTTGTGGCGAGAAAACCGGCACGACCCGCTGATCTTGGCTGCCGCCAGCCAATACGGCGTCGAACCGGCCCTGGTCAAAGCCGTCATTTGGCGCGAGAGCCGGTTCAATCCACGTGCCCGGGGCCCGCGGGGTGAGCTGGGCCTGATGCAAATCCGCTTTGCAGCAGCTACCGACTGGGCCAAGGCCGAAGGACGGTCGGCGCCCGCACAGGCGGACCTGCTCGACCCAGCCCTCAACACCCAAGCCGGGACGTGGTATTTGGCCAAGCTACTGCGCCGATACACGCAGACGGACAACCCGCTGACTTATGCCTTAGCAGACTACAACGCTGGCCGCAGCAATGTGCTGCGCTGGATGCAAGGACAGGCCACAACCAACAGCGCTGCCTTCCTTAGGCAGATCGATTTCCCTGGTACCCGCGCCTACGTGCGCTCGGTGCTCAAGCGCTACCAGCATTACCGGCCCACGTTCCCACATAAACCCGGCGCGGCACCTGCCACAGCCGCAGCGGAGCTTGCCCCACCCCAGGCCACCGCCCTCCCAGCGCTACCCTGACTGGAGCATGGAGCATGGCGCATGGGACGTGGAGCGTGGGGCCAGGAGTTGGGAGTTGGGAGCTGGAAGCTGGAAGCTGGCAGTTGGGGTGAGGATTTCGGCGGGCCGCCGAAACCGACCGGCCAGTGGCCCGTGCTCCTCAACGACCTTCGCGTGGACAACTGGCGATCGGCGACACCGCAGGTGCAATGAACGGTCTGCGGATTGCCAATCCGCGGTACAGCACGCCGCCAGTCTGCGCTACCAATGGCCGCCCCAACGGGGCGGCGGTATCTCAGCCCAGGGCAAGCACCGTGCCGCCCTGCGTAAACGGTGCGCCGGTGGGCATTCCCTCTCCCCTTAACGGGGAGAGGGTCAGGGTGAGGGGTGAACACCGCCGAGCCTGGTTTCGGCGGGTCGCCGAAACCGACCGACCAGCGGCCGGTGCTCCCCAACGACCTTCGCGTGGACAACTGGCGATCGGCGACACCGCAGGTGCAATGAACGGTGTGCGGATTGCCAATCCGCGCTACAGCAGGCCGCCAGTCTGCGCTACCAATGGCGGCCCCGACGGGGCGGCGGTATTCCAGCCCAGGGCAAGCACCGTGCCGCCCTGCGTAAACCGTGCGCCGGTGGGCATTCCCTCTCCCCTTAACGGGGAGAGGGTCAGGGTGAGGGGTGAACACCGCCGAGCCTGGTTTCGGCGGGTCGCCGAAACCGACCGGCCAGCGGCCGGTGCTACCCACCGGAGGCCGCCCCAACGGGGCGGCGGTATATCAGCCCAGGACAAGCGCAGTGCCGCCTTGGGAAAAACAGCACGCCATTTTACCTCTCGATCTCTGCCTCGGTCTCGAAACCGGTCCGTGTGCTCAGTGGGTGGCCCGAGGCCACCTGTAGCGCAGAATGGTATTCTGCCGTACGGCCGACTGGCAGTCGGCGGACCGTTCGGTGGTGTGGAGGGCTTGCGGGCTGTGGGCTGGTGATTGAAAGCGGCGTCAGAGCCGCCGCACTCCGAAACGCTACCGCGCAAGGGGGTTGGCGCCAATGGGGCATGGAGCAGGGAGCAGGGAGCAGGGAGCGAAGCGTTCGGGGCTGGGAGCTGGAAGCTCGGAGCCCGGGTAGTGGTTTCGGCGGGTCGCCGAAACCGACCCGCCAGCGGCGGGTGCTCCCGGTTGGAACCGCATCCCACGAGCAGGCTGGTCGAGTCTCTCGGCTCGGGGGCCACGCGGGAACCGGCCCTCCAAACCGACATCCTGACCCCAAGGGCAAGCCATTGTGCTCTGGTGGTTGCGCTACGCTCCCAGCCTCCGTTGGCGTGGCCGTTTTGAATTTGGGCGTTTTGCGCCTGTGAATTTATTTCCTGCTTCCGATTTGGCGCTTCGGATTTGAAGGCCAAGACGGCCAGGCGCCTTCGGTAGGCAGCGCACAACGAATGCACCGCAGGGCTACAAAGACCGCAGAGCAAAGATGGCCTTGAGGTTTCTTCCCGCCGGTCCCGTCGGCCGCGGTTTAACGCTGCAGCAGAGCTGGGCTAAGGGGTTGAGCCAGTGGCTGCATCGGGCCGGCGTGCGCGGTGGGCGTTGCCTGGCGAACGCGAGACTCATTTGGGGGCTAAAGCTTACGGTGGGTTGGGGTTGACTTAGCTGGCGCGGGGCGATACACCGAGGCCGCACCTGCATATTATGGAAACGCTTCGACTGGGCTGGGTTGATTATTTGATTTTGCTGGCCTACACGGGGTTTGTCATTGGGATAGGCCAGGCGCTGCGTCGTTACATGAAGACCTCGTCGGACTTTTTGATGTCCGGGCGGTCGATTCCGGCCTGGGTGACGGGTCTGGCGTTTATCTCGGCCAATTTGGGTGCGTTGGAAGTGATCGGCATGGCCGCCAATGGCGCCAAATACGGCATGATGTCCTGCCATTTCTACTGGATCGGGGCCATCCCAGCCATGGTGTTTCTGGGCGTGTTCATGATGCCGTTCTACTACGGGTCCAAGGCCCGGTCGGTGCCTGAGTATTTGAAACTGCGGTTCGACGAGCGGGTTCGGGCGCTGAACTCGATCACGTTTGGGTTCATGACGATGTTGACCTCGGGCATCTCGATGCATGTGTTGGCCGATCTGTTGCAGAAGCTGTTGGGTGTGCGGTATGACCTGTGTCTGTTAGTGTGTGCTGGGATTGTGTTGGTGTATGTGTTCAAAGGCGGGCTGACCTCAGCCATTTACACGGAGGTGCTGCAGTTTTTCATGATCGTGTTGGGGTTTGCGCCGGTGGTCTATTTGGGCTTGCGCGATGTGGGCGGCTGGCAATCGGTCAAACAGACTCTGGCCCAGGTGGCTGCTGATCCGCAAAAGCTGAACTTGGGCGCCAAGGCGTTACGGCCCGACGCCTGGACTGGGGCTTGGGCGCCGATGGATGCCGCCACCAACAATCCTATGGGCGTCGATTGGTTCGGGTTGTCGTTTGGATTGGGCTTTGTGTTGGCGTTTGGCTACTGGTGCACCAACTTCTTGGTGGTGCAGCGGGCCATGGCTGCCCGCAACATGAGCGCCGCCCGGCGCACCCCGCTGATTGCGGCTGTGCCCAAGATGTTTTTCCCGGCTTTGGTCATTCTGCCAGGCATGATCGCAGTGGCCCTGGCCTACACCGCCAAAGACGGCTTTAGCTTGCCCACCAAGCCGGCTAAGCTGAGCGAGCGCCAGGTAGAGCGTGCGTTGCCGGCTATAGCGGAGGCGGTGGACCTAGGCTTGGGCGGGGAGTATGCGGCCCAGACCATCGGGCAAGCGCTGGGCAACCGACTCAAGCCCACCGAGGTATCGGCTGTGTTGGAGGCTTACAAGGCCGGGGCAAAGACGGCCCAAGCGCTGCGCGCGCCGTTAATCCGGGCGGTGGTGCCCGAGAACGATTACAACAACGTCATGCTCGCTATGCTGCGGCGCTACTGCCCGGGGGGCTTGTTTGGACTGGCCCTGACAGCCTTGCTGGCCTCGTTCATGTCCGGCATGGCCGGCAATGTCACCGCCTTTAACACCATCTGGACCTACGACCTGTACCAAGCCTACATCGCGCCGAACCGCAGCGACGCGCATTACCTGTGGATGGGCCGCGCGGTGACGGTGGCCGGGGTGTTGTTGAGCATCGCCTGCGCGTATCTGGCCCGCGAATACGACAATATCATGGACATGGTGCAGTTGGTGTTTGGGTTTGTGAACGCGCCGCTGTTTGCCACCTTCTTGCTGGGCATGTTCTGGGCGCGGACCACCTCGCACGGCGCCTTTTACGGGCTACTGGGCGGCACCTTGACTTCGGCCTTGTTCCACGGCCTGACCATCTCGGCCAACAACACGCCCAGCTTCCTCAAAGGCGCCTGGATCACCCCACTGCGGGTGTTCCAGAGCGAGATGGCGCAGAACTTTTGGCTGGCCTGCTTTGCGTTCACGGCTTGTTTCGTGCTGACGGTGGTGATCTCCCTGGTCACTAAGCGGACCAAGACCGATGCAGAGCTGCAGGGCCTGGTGTATTCGCTGACACCGCGGTTGGTGGACCGGCACGAACGGTGGTACTTGCGCCCCGGTTTGGTCGGCGTGCTGTTGTTGGGGCTGTGCTTGGTGTTGAATCTGATCTTTTGGTGAGAAGGAGGCGTTTATGGGTCTGGATATCCGTTATCCCATCGGCATCATGTTCACCCTCATTGGTGGGCTGCTGGTGGTGTTTGGGCTAGCCACCTACGGCAACACCGAGGTTTACCGCCGGTCTCTGGGCATAAACATCAATCTGTGGTGGGGCTTGGTGTTGCTGGCTTTCGGCCTATTCATGCTCCTGATGGCCTGGCGCGCCGCACGCAAAGCACCCCAAGCAAGCACCGAGTCCGAACCGGCCAAGTCCGCCAGCTCATCAGCCCAAGCTGGCTCCGGTTCTTAAACCGGGTTGCAGAGTGGCAGGGCTCTGACTGCAGCGCAAATAGCCTGCTCTGGATGGTGTGCCAGCCGCCACCCCCAGTGCACCCTGGAGCATGGAGCGTTAGGATCCGAAGACCGAAGACGGAGGACTGAAGACCGAGGAGGGAATCGCCGCCAGCGGGGCGGCAGTAGGCCAGCCCAGGGCAAGCGCAGCGCCGCCCTGGGTAAACGGAGCGCCCATTTTATCTCTCAACATCCCTCCAAGCACGGGAGCACGCGGGCCACGCCGCGGCTCGCCCGAGAACGACGGCGCGCAAGCCAAAGGGGCGTCACAGCCGCTGCACTGCAAAGTGCTACCGCGCAAAGTTGCTCCTTGCACAAGCGCGTAGCGGTCTGATGGTTGGGCGGTGTCGGGATGCTAGTTTCGCGGAGGCTGAAAACCTGGCGGCCAAGTGCAGGTTGGGACTGGGGGGCGAACGGGGTGAGGGGAGAGGCGGCTGCCGGCGGCATGGCTGCCGAGGCGCAGTTTGCGGTTGCGTCAGCGCTGCGGCTGACCTAACTGGGGGCTGTGCGGGGCCGATTTCAGGCAATGGCAGTAGCGGGCTTGGTCTGGGCGGCAGGGCTCAGTGCACCGGGCCAGATTGACCCGCAGCGGCGGGAGCTGATTCAACTGGGCTACAACCAGCCTATCGAGGGGGCCAGCCCACTAGCGGCCTATGGGTTTTACTTGTTGAACCGGCCGCAGTTTTTGGACCGGAGCAATTTGATTTTGCGGCTGGCGGTTGCGCCGGTGTATGTGGATGGCGAACTGGGCTTCCGCGGTTTGCTGGGTCCACAGACCGACTTGGGTTTGGGTGTAGCGGGCGGCGGGTTTGCCGATAGCTACACCGAGATTCGGCAAGGGACCTATCATAAAGCCGAGTCATTTTACGGCAGCGGAGGCAGCCTGTCGGCCAGTGTGTATCACCGGTTCAATCCCCAGGGGCGCATCCCGCTACACGGGATTGTGCGGGCCAGCCTGCACGGCACGGTCTATTCGGACATGGACCACACAGCGGACAACTTCCAGTTGCCTCCCGACCAGCTTTGGTCACGGGTGCGGGCAGGGTTGCGGTGGGGTGGCCGTGAGCCGGTGCTGATGACCGACGTGGCGATGGAGTTGTCGGCTTGGGTAGAAAGCGACTTTCGCACCGAGCCGGGCTGTTACGGGTTCGGGGGCGACCGGCGGCTGGAGCCCAACGTGCAGCGGTTCATCGCTCGGGCGCTGTTCACCTACACGCTGGCTGAGACCAAGCATCAGTTTAGCCTCAACTGCACCGGGGGCACTAGCTGGAATGCGGATCGGTTGGGGGCGTTTCGGCTGGGCGGTTACCTACCGTTATCGTCGGAGCTGCCGTTGGGGTTGCCTGGTTATTTCTTTCATGAACTGAGCGCCGAGTCGTTCGTGTTGCTGTGCGGGGCTTACAGCCTGCCGCTGGGCCGGCATCAACGCTGGCGGCTGGGTGCCACGGCCAGCAGTGCGCATGTGGATTATCTGCCCGGGTTCGATCAAACCCGGCCCTGGAATACGGGCGTAGCCGGCACGCTGACGTATCGGTCCCCGACCGACTCGTGGCAGATTGCTCTGGCGTATGGGTACGGGTTCGACGCCATGCGCAGCCACGGATACGGCGCGCAGAGTGTGGCAGTGCTCCTGCAGTTTGACTTGGGCCGAACGCGGGAACGGTTTTACGACTGGAGCTTAGACCCGGACCGTGCCCGAGGCTTGCAAGGCATCTTCCAGACACTTTTCCGATAACCCAAATGGGGCAGCCGCCATGGACCGAAGGCTAGGCCGGTGGTATGTGGGTTTGATGGTTGGGTGGGCAGCCAGTGGGTCGAGCCCGGCGCAAGTGCCCGAGAACTTGGTGGTCGAGGGGGTGCCTCCGATTCCGCCTGCGTTGGTCCGCGCCGTTCGGCCTTACTTGGAATTCCGCACTGCCACACTGCAGGACTGGCACCCCAAACACCGCCACCTGCTGATCACGACCCGGTTTGCTGACACAGCCCAATTGCACCTGGTCAAGCAGCCGGGCGGCGCGCGGCACCAATTGACCTTCTTGCCCGAGCCGGTAGCCGGCGGCTGGTTCCAGCCGCAGACCGGCGCGTTCATAGTGCTGATGCAGGACAGTGGCGGGGGCGAGTTTTACCAGTTTTACCGGCTGGAGCTGGACAGCGGTCGAATCACGCTGTTGACGGACGGACGGTCGCGCAACACCGGCCCGCGCTGGTCACGGTCAGGTCGGTGGCTGGCCTACAGTTCCACGCGTCGGACCGGGCGTGACACCGACGTGTATGTCATGGACCCGAGCCGACCGGAGACCGACCGGTGCGTGTGCGTGTTGAGTTGGGGGTGGCTGGAGCGTGTTGGATTGGGCACCGGACGAGTCCCGGCTGTTGCTCCGCCAATACATCTCGATCAACGAAAGCCGACTGGAACTGGCCGACGTGCGCACTGGTGCGCGCCAAGCTCTCAGCCCCGCCTCGACCGAGAAGGTGGCCTGGGACCATGCGCAGTGTGCTCCCGATGGCCGCGCAGTGTTCGTGACCACCGATTGGGGCTCGGAGTTTTTGCGGTTGGGCCGACTGGACTTGGCCACCGGCCGAGTGAGTTGGCTGCTGCCAGTGGCTGAGGGTGACATCGAGGCATTCGAGCTGTCTCCAGACGGTCGGCTGCTGGCATTTGTGCGCAATGTGGAAGGTGCCAGCCAATTAGGTGTGCTGGATGTGCGCAGAGGCCGGCCCGTGCGGCAGCCCAAGTTGCCCGCCGGCGTCATCAGCCGGTTAGCCTGGCACAAGGACAGCCGGCACTTGGCTTTCAGCCTCACCAGCGCACGCACGCCCACGGATGTGTATGTGTTGGACGCCTACACCGGCCAAGTCCAACGCTGGACCGAAAGCGAGACTGGCGGGCTGACGGCCGAGCGGTTTGCGGAGCCGGAGCTGATCAAGCTGCGCAGTTTCGATGGGTTGCCGATATCAGCGTGGGTTTATCGGCCTGATCCAAACCGGTTTTCGGGGCGGCGCCCGGTGCTGATTCAGATCCACGGTGGACCGGAGGCGCAGGCGCGACCGGTATTCCAGGGCCGCTACAACTATCTGGTCAACGAACTGGGTGTAGCGGTGGTGTATCCCAACGTGCGCGGTTCCGCCGGCTACGGGAAGACGTTCCTGACCTTGGACAACGGCCTCAAACGTGAAGACGCGGTCAAAGATTTGGGTGCGGTGCTGGATTGGGTCGCGCGGGATGATCGACTGGATGCGGATCGGGTGGCCGTGTCGGGCGGCAGCTACGGCGGCTACATGGCGCTGGCTGCCTTGATCCAGTTTGGCCACCGGCTCCGCTGCGGTGTGGATGTGGTCGGGATTGCCAATTTTGTCACGTTCCTCAAACAGACCCAGGAGTATCGCCGCGATTTGCGCCGGGCTGAGTATGGGGACGAACGCGATCCGGCCATGGCGGCGTTCTTGGGACGCATCTCGCCGTTGAGCCATGCCGACAAGATCACTCGGCCACTGCTGGTGGTCCAAGGCCAGAACGACCCCCGCGTGCCGGTGACCGAATCCGAACAAATGGTCCGGGCCATCCGGGCTCGGGGCGGCACGGTCTGGTATATTCTAGCCCGAGATGAAGGCCACGGGTTCCAGAAAAAGCCCAACGCCGATTTCCAGTTTTTGAGCACCGTCCTGTTTTTGCAGCAATACCTGCTGAAGTAAGGCCCCAGCAGGCGCTTTACGTTGGCCAGGCTAAAAAAAGAGGCGTCCCGCAGCACGGGACGCCTCTCCGGGGAGGAGGAGCGGTGCTATCTGGGGAAGAGGAAGTGCAGGTTACCGTTATCGTCACCCAGGATGAGCAGGTCGTGCAACATCGCCTTGTTAGCCTGCTGCACGCTGCCATCCAGCAAGGCCACGTTGCCACCGGTCGGCCCATGGACATCGTTGGTCCAGCCGACCGTGGCAGGCGGCTGAGGCCGGGTCATGAAACCCACCGCATTCCGCACTCCCGACGAGCACCCGGCGCCGGGTGTGCCCCCGCCAATGTTGCGGTCCGCTAGCAGGATGTGCTGCTGAGCCGTTTCAAACGAGTACCGCGTCCCTTGCGCTGTGTTGATGACGCCGGCGTCCAAGCCCAAAGCGAAGCTGACGGCGTTGTTGCGGTACTTGGCATGCAGAAACCCGCCATTTTCATCAGCCGAGAAATCCTCGGCGACCTTGACCTTCTTGTCTGCCGGGCAGGCCAAGACCTTGGGTGAGCTGAGCTGGTTTGAAATCCAAGAGAACTGGAACCAGATCTGGCTGTCCAACGGGGCGTATTGAGTACCGCCGTCCTGACTACCCGTGTAAGGGATGCGGAACGGCAGGTTGTTTTGCTCGGAATCTTGGGCCCACATATTGAAGGCCAGGGCCACTTGTTTCATGTTGCTGACGCATTGGACGCGCATGGCCTTGGCTTTGGCCTTGGCCAGGGCCGGCAACAACAACGCAGCCAAGATGGCGATGATCGCTATCACCACCAACAGCTCGATCAGCGTAAAACCAGGGAACAACCGTTTAGTGGGCCTCTTCATAAACCGTCTTACCATGGTTCTGGGTCAGATTCACGCAGGTTCAGTCCTTTCTCAGGCACCATCACATCTTGCTCCACAAACCATACTCGCTTTGGCCGTGGTGTCAACGCCTTTTTCGCTATGCGAACCTCCGGGTCCCAAAAGCGGGTTTGCCGCCGGCCAAGCTCGGGCCGGGAGGCGCCGGTCTGAGCCGGCACCTCCCAGTCCGGAGAGTCTCGCCCCTACGGATTGCTGGGGAACAGGAGCTGAATTTGGGGGTTGGGGTTGTTGGCGTCCACCTCAGCGCGCAGAGTCGATTGCATCTGCTTGCGCAACTGGGCCACATTGACCTGATGCGCGCTGCCGTCGCCCAGGCAGAGGTTACCGGCCTGATTGTGGATGGACCGATCCCAGTTTACAGTGTCGGCTTGGGTGAGATTATAGGTGGCGACAGCCCCGGCGGCGCCCGGCGTAATGTTTCGATCGCCAGACAGGATGCTCTGTGGCTTGGTCTCGTCAGCGTCCAAGCCCAAGAAGTAGCTGAGGTTTGGCTTCTCGTCGAAGGCACCCGTAGCGCCAATGTTGTAGAAGTTCAGTGCCTTGGTCTTGTTGTCGCTGGGACAGGCCAGCACCTTGGGCGACTGCAACTCGTTGGAAATACTCCGGTAGGACTCATACAGGAGCTGGGTGCCATTCAAACCTTGGGTGCCCCCTTGGTTCTGCGGCACCCGCCATGGGAACCGGTCGCCGTTTTCCCCAGCCCACATCCGGAAGGCCAGGCCGATTTGCTTGAGGTTATTGATGCAGTTGATCCGTTGAGCTCGGGCTTTGGCCTTGGCCAGAGCCGGCAACAACAACGACGCCAAAATGGCGATGATGGCTATGACCACCAGCAACTCGATTAACGTGAAGGCATTGGGTTTGCGGTTCAGCTTCTTCATACGCTCGGTCAATTGGTTTGTTCGGCTTCGTTCGCTCTTCAAATCCACGCTCGGTCAACGGACATTGTTGACCGACCAGTTACGTCACAGCACAGCGGGTGCCACAGGCTTAGGCCCGCCAGAAGGGCCCTAAACGCCTGGGCTTGCCGGCATACACTGAGCGCTTTTCGCGCAAAAGGCGTGAAAATCACGCGGCCACCACGGACCCGGCCGCCCCCAACCAGGCCCACCCGGTCCGAGCAGGCCGCAGGGGCTACCCGCCTACAGCCGCTGGCGCAAGTTAAAGAACCGCGCTGCCCGGGTGGTCACGTTGGTCCGGAAGGGCGAGTTGGTGGCCACCAAGGTCCATGGGCCGGAGATGTTGGTGGCCATGTAGAGGTTCCAGCCAGGCGAATTGGTCGAATCCCACGACATCTGCACGTGGGTATTGCGCACGGTGTTGGTGGGCACACCGGTGGAGGTGACCCGACTGACCTTGAGGATCGGCTGCTTGAGGGACTCCTGGATGGCAGCCCGGATCTTGACCCCGTAATAGACATCGGCGCTGGCGGCACTGGAGACCTGGTGCACCTCAGCGGCCAACACGTTGGTGCCACTCCGAAGGTTGGTCACCACCACGTTGGTCGAGGTGCCACAAGTTGCCTCCGTCTCAGTGGAAGCAGGCGTCACCGGTGTGATGGTGCCGGTGGGCATATTGACCCGGCCTACTTCAACGCCGTTGAGGTAGAACACCGCGCCATCGTCCACCAAGTAGTTGATCTGGAGCGTAGCGCGTCCGGTGTTGGTGGGCGCCACAAATTTGGTCCGGAAATAATAGGTAAGCACGTCCTCATAGTAGCAGCCAATGTCGGTGTTCAAAGGCGCGCACGGTTGAGCACTGGGGTTCAAGTCGTAGTAGTAAACGCCGCCAGAACCTGTCGGCCACAAGTTCGGATCGCTATCGTTATAGTCCGGCATCGCCCACGACTGATCCCAGAACACGTAGTTGGTTCCGATAATGTCCCGCGCCCAGACTGTGTCGTAGAATTTCGAGATGCCCTCGTAGGGGAACAAGTCTTTGAAGAACGCGATCATGACTTGGTTGCTGCAGCAGACCAGGCAATTGGTGCGGGTATCGCACACGCCCTGAACCGTCAGCACATAATTGCTGCCCCACATCCAGTTGGTGCCCCCAACGCGCAATGTGACGGTGTTTTGGAAGTGCTGCGCGTTGGAGACCACCACGTGGTTGGTCGTGCCCAGCAGGGTGATGATGTAGCTGGCGGGGTTGGTGGCTGAGGACCGAAGCAGGTTCTCACTGAACACCACTTGGATAGTGTTGCTAGTGCCGGTCTCCTGCGCAATGGCCGAGATAATGCCCGGCGGGAAAATGTCTTGGATCACCTGCACGTTCACCACGCAACTGGTGACAGCGCCGACCACGTTGCTGGCCACCAAAAAGTAGCTGCCCGAGTAGCTGGTCACAGCACTGGGGTAATAAAGCCGGTCGGTGCTTTGGCCTGCTACCAGCGTGGCGTTGCCAGGCACACCTTTATACCACCGATACGTTGGGGCACAGCCACCGCTGTTGACTGTCATCTGGATGGACAGGGGCGAGCCCACCGACACCGTCACGTCCGGCGGGCAACCCATGATCTGCGGCTTGGAGCAAATGACGGCCTTCAGCGCCATCGCCCAAATGATGTCGGAACTGGTCGTGCTGCCTTGATGCACTTCCACCGCCAAGGTGTTTACGCCTCGCACTAGGTTGGTCGGCGTCACCGTCACCACCTCGAGCCCGTGCTCAGCAATGTCATCCGCGCGACTGGCCAAGGTGGCATAAGCCGGTGTGCCTGTCGGCATGGCAATCCGACTCAGCTCAGCGCCGTTGAGGTAAATGACACAGCCGTCATCGACGAGGTTGGACAGCACCAAGGTGGTGCCCGGGGTCACGTTGCTGGGGTAGTTGAAGGTGGTGCGGAAGTAGTAGGTGATGATCTGGGTGGTGCCGTCGGGCAGGTAGCGGTTCAACAACGTGCGGACCGTGGCGTAACCCAGCAGGTTCTCGTCGCTGGGATAGCCCAAAGCACCCGGGCCTGAGGCCCAACTGGTGTCGTTATAGCCTTGGGCAGTCCACGTGCCGGGCGGCGTGTTGCTAGACTGGTAGTAGCGCCACACGTTGGTGAACGTCAACAGGTTCAGCTCCGTCTGTGCCGAAGCGGTCCATACCCCCAGCGCAGTCAGAACCCCGATCAGGAATGATGCCCTTAAAGTTCGCATGGCTACCATACACACGTTGCGGTTGACCCTAGTAAGTGTTTTCGACATTGCTCGTTGCCTGTTATCAGCTTGATTTGTGCCATCCTGCTCCGGGCCTGCCCGGTCCTCGGTGGCTTGTCGTCTCACGTCGTCCACACCACAACAGAGCACAACTTGACCCATTTTGCAAGTGGCTGTTGGGCCGAGCCTTGATCCGAAAAACCGAGCAGCGGCTGCGGTTGAGCTGGGCACCTGCCAAAGGCAGCATCGGCTGCCCGGCACACCCGGACAGGTGTTTCCCGGCCTAGGCCACGGCCCGATACGCAGAGGCGCTGGGCCTCCAACATTCAGCCAAAACGAAGCTCTTGCGCCTCAAGCCCACGGCGATTCCGCCCTAGCGGGAGACCTGACCTGTGCGTGTCGCCCTTTAGCTTGGGACCGCGCCATGGCGGCAGCCGTCAAATCCCAAGGCTCGAAACACCAACATCCCAGGCGCCGACAGGACCGGATTCTGTAGAGCCGGGACTAGCCAGCAAGGGCTACGGCGGCTTGCCCTTGCCTTGCGATGGCCATCGGGCGCACCCGCCGCTGGCGGGTCGGTTTCGGCGGCTCGCCGAAACCACTACCCGAGCTCCGAGCTTCCAGCTCCCCGCACCCAAACCCATGCCCCATGCTCCATGCCCCATGCCCCATGCCCTACTGGCGCCAACCCTTGCGCGGTAGCGCTTCGGAGTGCGACGGCCCCTTGCGACCGCTTTACTTGAACACGGTGGCCTCAGCGCTGGGTGCGACGCGGATCGGGCGGACGCGGTGCTTTCAAGGCTGTTTGACGGCAGGATCGGGCACCCTGGCCAGCCAAGGCCGGACCACTCCCGCTTCGGACGGACGCCGCACCTCGGTAAGAGCAGCCAAATCCGCCTCGGTCCAGCCATGCGGCCAACCGCGCTCCTGACTGGACAGACAGGCGCGCTTCCGTGCAGGTTGGACCCCGATGGCGGAGCCAGCGGCCAGTGTTTGGTGGGCCCGGGCGTTGGGAGTATGGGCCAACCTCTGTTTCGCCCTACTCTTGGAGAGGCATGCAGGCTAGCAACCCGGCACGACACAGATCGGTCGGCCACTTGCTGAGCCCTTGCTCGAACCGGACTACCAACTGATCCAACCCTATGTCAATGTCATCTCTACCCGGTCCAGCGGGTGCACCTGAGCAGCCCGATAGCTTGGCCCAAGCCCAACAGCCACGGCGTCGCCGTTGGGGTTGGCCGGCGGTGGCCTTGCTGGTGGTGGTCGTGCTGGTGGTTGTAGCGGTTAAACCCGGACACGTTGTCACAGGCGCCAAGACGGTGATGGTGTATGCAGCCCAAGACCAGGTGTATGCGGAACCGATCCTGCGCGAGTTTACCGCGGCCACCGGCATCAGAGTGCGCGCCGTCTATGACAGCGAAGCGGTCAAGACCGTGGGCCTGGCCAATCGTCTGTTGGCCGAGCGGCATCGGCCCCAATGCGACGTGTTTTGGGGCAACGAAGAGCTGCGTACCCGCCAATTGGCAGCCGCTGGGGTCTTTCGGCCGAGTAACGGTTGGGCCGCCTTCGGCTACCGGAGCCGGCGGCTGGTTTTCCGCAGCCTTGCCGCAGCAGACGTCGGTGGGCCGACTGATCCGCCCGGCTCACTATTGGAGCTCACCAACACAGTTTGGCGCAGGCGCGTGTCGCTGGCCTATCCGCTTTTCGGCTCTACCTCCACCCATTTCATGGCTCTGCGCCAACATTGGGGACCGGCTCGTTGGGAGGCTTGGTGCCGCGCCCTGGCAGCCAACCAGCCCTTCTTGGAAGAAGGTAATTCGCACGTGGTGCGGCGTCTGGCTCGAGGCGAAGCGCTGGTGGGGTTGACCGATTCAGATGACATTGCCGCAGCGCAGCGTGAAGGCCTGGCTATTGGGCAGGTCCTCCCCCTACAGCCGGAGCTGTTGCTCATTCCGAACACCGTGGCTGTCATCCACAACGCGCCGCATCCGGACTCAGCACAACGGTTGTTCGAGTTCCTCCAACAACCGGCTGTGGTGGCGCAGCTTGTGGCTGTGCATGCTCTGGAAGGGATGTCACCTGCCGAGGTCACGGTTCTGACCCTCCGCCCGGATTGGGACGCGCTATTGCGGGACCTGGACGCGGCCACCGAGGCTATGCGCCGCATCTTTTTGCGCTGAAAAACCGCACCACTGTCAGGCAGCGCGCGGCAGTGACGTGATCCAGGACTGTAGCGCGCACACAGGCCGGCTGGAGCTGGAGCAGTGGGCTGAGTGGCAGTCGGAAGACCGTTCGGCGCTTCGCCAGCCTCACGGTCTGCAGAATGAGAGGCAGTGGCAAACCGCCGCAGTCCAAAGGCTACCGCGCAAGGGTTGGCGCCAGTAGGGCATGGGGCATGGGGCACGGGGCATGGAGCATGGGGCATGGGTTTGGGTGCGGGGAGCTGGAAGCTCGGAGCTCGGGTAGTGGTTTCGGCGAGCCGCCGGAACCGGCCGGCCAGAGAGTGGTGTTGGCCGTGGCTGTTGCGGCCCAAGGTAAGCGGCGTGGGTCTGGAGCCTTGGAGTGTCGCCGTGGATGTCGCCCGTCCAAATCAAGATTGTGACCCAGGGCCGTAATGGTGCACCACCCGGGCTGGGGTTCTGAGCCTCAAGGCTCCGGCTGTTGAGCTAGCAACACCGCACCGACAGGCACGGCGTCTTCGGCCAGAGCAGCCAGGCGGACGGTGGGGCCTGGTCGAAATGCTTCCATGAGGAACCCGGGCAGGACCTCAGCCACGGCGGCTCGGAGCGGCTCACCCGTCAGCGCCAACCCGCCGCCCAGCACGATGACCTGCGGGTGGAACAGATGCGTGGCGTGCGATAGTGCGAAGGCCAGGTCTTGGGCGGTCTCCCGCAGAATCTGCCACGCGGCCGGGTCATTGGCGGCCAGGGCCGGTCCCAAGTGGCGCGCTTCGCTGCCAGGGGCGGTGCGCGCTAGTCGAGCCAACAAGCTATCGGAGCCACTGGCCACTAGCGCACGGATCTTGGCATCCACCGCCCAACCCGAGCAACGCGCCTCGACGATGGTGCCGGCCCGGTCTAGTCGCAAGTGTCCCAGCTCAGCTTCACCGGGTGGAGCGCCGTGGTAAATGCGGCCTCCGACCACCAGCCCGCCTCCCACACCGCTGCCCAAGGTGACGTAAAAGACCGGGTCGGCGTCGGTCCCGGCGCCACAGCGCGCTTCGCCCAGAGCAGCTACATTGGCATCGTTGTCCACCCGCACGGGTAGGCCTGTCAACTGGTTCAGCCAATCGGCCAAAGCAAAATCGGCCCAGCCAGCTACGTGATGCGAGACGCAGATACGGCCTTTGCGCCAATCGACCGGGCCACCGAATCCGACGCCGATCGCCCGGGGTTTGTGCTGGTGGATGAGTTGGGGCAGGGTTTGTTGGATTTGGGTGCGGATGCCGGCAGCGCCCTGGTGCCGGTCCACCACGAAGCGATGGCGTTGGAGCAGCTTGCCGGTCGCATCACCGACAGCGATTTGCAATTTGGTGCCGCCAATTTCGATGGCGAGGTAGCAGACGGCGTCCATAACGGTATCGGTTGGTGAAGTCGCCTCGCAAGCCGGTTGGTCAACCTGCGCTTCAGCCCGAGGTGCAGCCGCCTACCTGGGCCAAGGTCCACTTGTATTCGGCCAGCAAGTGCGCGGTCAGGCTAGGGCCTTTGATCGAGCGTGGCAGTCGATCCCAGTCGCCTGCGGTGAGGTGAATCTGGGCCGCCAACCCAGGCTCGGACCGGACTCCGCCCAGCAGATAGCTCGTATGGCCGGCGGTGCTTTGCAGCGGGGCTGCCGGTTGGCTAGACAAGGGCCAATGGAAGTGCAAGCGCCACTGCGGCGGAGGGCCTGATTCGGACGGGGAAGCTTGCGTCAAGGCTGCTGACAGGTTGGGGTAGTACTGCAAGTGGCCTTCAGGACTGCGGGCCACAACGCCAAAGGGCGCACTTTCGCCCAGGCACGCCTTCAAAGCTTGCAGGGCTGGTCCGGTGGCGATCAGTGCCAGAGCGGCTCCCAGTCGGATTTGGGTCAGCGCGATGCCAAAGCTTTGGAAATGTCGGAGGGCTTCGGCTGGGTCCTCGAATTGGGCGGCTGAATGGCATGCGTCATAGGTCACCCCCAGACAGGTTTCCAGCCGTTCGTCATCGCGGCGGTCGGCTTGGAGTTTCTGGAAAAAGAGGGTCACGTCGCTGCTGGTAGCCAGGTAAGCGCCGGGCTGGGCCCCTACGCTTAGGCGCAGGGTTTTGTGCGTGCGGGTGCGCAACTGGTCCACGTGCTCGATGCAGGTCCACAGGTGAGCTTGGATGGCCTGAGCGTCGGCATTGGTTTGGACGAGTGGCTTGAGCGCCGTGGGACCGATCTGCACGCTGCCGGCTACATCCTCCGGCAGCAGCGCGGCCAGCAGGTCCAGCAACAGCTTGGCATAATGCAGAGCCTCGGTGCTGGTCCAGTCGGGCTGTGCCGGAGCCGGACGGCCAGCGGTCTCGGCCTGAGGCGGTCTGCAACTCCAGCCTTCCAAGCTGCAGACGTAACAGCCGGCTTTGTCCAGCCAGCTTTGGAATGCCTTCAGCGTGGTGGGGTCGATCAAATCCCGCGCTGCGGTTGCACTCAGTGGCAGGTTCAGGCCGAAGGGCGCGTCGGGACAGACCTGCTTTCGGAGCGGCAGGGCCGTGCGCTGGACCGCATCAAAGGTCTCAGCCCAGTCGGCTCCCGGCCGGACTGGGATGCTGCAAACCAGATGCGGGCCCTGCCTAAGCTTCATACCCGGCCCAAGGCTTAGCAGTGGAGTTATGGTCCAAGCCAGTCCGTTTTACTAGCGGCGCGCAGTCCGGGTCCAGCCCCTCGGCGGCAACCGGCTGCCGCCGCCGTAAGCTGGGGGGCAGAGCTCAGGCAGGTTGCAGGCCAACAGTCAACCGGACTGGTCAGGCTTTGCGCAGGTAGTATTTGGTGACGTATTCCTGCACCATGCGCGAGGTATTGAACTTGGGCACCAAGGTGACCATGGCACGGCGGATCATTTGAATCCACCGGCGCGGAATGCCCTGGGCATCGCGGTCGTAGAAGGTTGGGATGACCTGTTCGGTGAGCACCCGGTAAAGATTCTCCGCATCCCGCCGGTCTTGTTCTTCGACCGAGTCAGGGTGCGAATCGTCGCCGATAGCGAACCCGTTGGTGCCGTCGTAGGCCTCGCGCCACCAGCCGTCCAAGATACTGAGGTTGAGGCAGCCGTGGCAGACGGCTTTTTGGCCGCTGGTGCCTGAGGCTTCCAAGGGCCGGCGCGGGTTATTGAGCCACACATCGCAGCCAGAGACCATCTGCCGAGCCACATGCACATCGTAGTTCTCGATAAAGACCAAATGGCCTTGGAGCGGAGGCGACTTACTCAGTTGGATGATGTGCTGCAGGTGTCGCTTGCCTTCGTCATCGCGAGGATGCGCTTTTCCGGCGAAGATGAACTGCACAGGCCGCTGTTTGTCCTGCACCAGGGCAATGATTTTGTCCAGCTTCTGGAAGATTAGCGGAGCCCGTTTGTAGGTGGCAAATCGACGGGCAAATCCGATGGTCAACGCGTCCGGGTTGAGGAACTGGTCGAACACGATGAAGTCGCTTGGGGAAACCCGCTGGCACTGAACCAACAGGCGGCGCCGCGCAAACTCGATCAGCTCCCGACGCAACCGGTAGCGCAGCGCCCACAGCTCCTCGTCGGAGATAAACTCCGGGTCAGCTAGCTTCTGCCAAAACTCGGGCGAGTTGATCTCATGCTCCCACGGGACCATGGGCCGCTTGAACCAGAAACTGGTGGTCTCGCCCACGATGGGTGCGGGCATCCCGTTGCGTTCCAAGAATTTGCGGCGCCAGAACCGGCGCACCGTGCCTTTCATCCAGCCCAGCAGATGAATGCCGTTGGTGATGTGGCCAATCGGCACCTGGTTCACGGGCCGGTCGGGCCACAGAGCATGCCACATTTGACGGCTGACGATCCCGTGCAGTTCGCTGACCGCGTTGGCTGAGCGGCTGGCTTTCAACGCCAACACCGTCATGCAGAACGGTTCGTCGGGGTTGTTGGGATTCACCCGGCCCAATCCCATGAACTGTTCCGGACTACAGCCCAACTGCGGCATCAGCCGGCCCAGAGCATACTGCATCAGGCCTGGGGTGAACCGGTCGTGGCCGGCTTCGACCGGCGTGTGGGTAGTAAAGTGGCACTGGCCGCGGGTGCGCTCCAGCGCCTCGGCAAAGGAGCGTCCTTGCTGCACTTGTTCCCGGATCAATTCCAGCGCCAAGAACGCGGCGTGGCCTTCGTTCATGTGGAACAGCGACGGTTGGATACCCAACTTCCGCAAGAACCGCACCCCGCCGATGCCCAACAGAATCTCCTGCATGATGCGGGTGGTGCTGTCGCCGCCGTAAACTCGGCGAGTCAGGTCCCGGAACAGCGACTCGTTTTGCGGCAGGTTGGCATCCAACAGATACACCGGCACCCGACCCACATTGGCCCGCCAAGCTGTCAGTACGGCTTCGCCCATGCCCAACTCGACCGTGCAGGTCACCGGTTGGCCTTGGGCATCCAGCACCGGTTCCAGCGGTAAGTTGTGCGGGTCAAGCAACGAGTAATATTCGGTTTGCCAGTTGTCCTGGTTAATGGCCTGCATGAAGTAGCCTTCCCGATAAAAGAGGCTGATCCCGACGAAGCCCAAGCCCAGGTCACTGGCACTCTTGGCGTGGTCGCCCGCCAAGACCCCCAACCCACCGGCGGCAATGGGCAAGGTCTCGTGGAAGCCAAACTCGGCGGTGAAGTAAGCCACCGGATGTTGGAGCAGCTCGGGTGCATGCACGCGGCCCCAAGTGTCCTTGGCGTTCAGGTATTCGTCGAACGCCTGCAGCACCTGCCGCACCCGCCCCGCTAGCTCCGGGTCCTGCAGCCGCGCCCGCAACTCGGCCTCAGACACCTCCCGCAACACGGCTACAGCGTTGTGATACAAGTTCTGCCAGCCGCGCGGGGACAGCTCCTGAAACAGTTCCTGCGCTTCCTGGTTCCAGGTCCACCACAGGTTGCGGGACAGCCGGTGCAGCCCGGCCACCAACCCTTGCACTTCAACCGCGGACAACGGTTTGTCACTCATGGTTCTATCGGCCCAACTACGCATAGCAGCCTCCTTGCCGACCTGCCTTGACGGCTGGCCGGCTGCGGCTGCGTTTGGCTGGGCACGATAGCCTGGCCGACCGGGCCGGGCAAACAAAGAGTTCTGAAGCAGTGGGGCATGGGCGCATCTGAGTTCATTGCAGGTTGGTATGCCTGGCGTAGCGCAGGTTTCCCCGATCCGTCGTATCGCCGACTTCCAGTCGGTCCAATCCGTAGCCGCCAGCGTGAGCCGGCGGATTGATCTCGCAGGTCCGCCGCCTGACGGCGGCGGCTACCGTCGGCGGAATAATCCACCCGGCCCTGCGACATCCGCCGCCTTACGGCGGCGGCTACGGGGCAAACGGGTAGCCGCCGGCGTGAGCCGGCGGATTGATCTCGCAGGTCCGCCGCCTGACGGCGGCGGCTACCGTCGGCGGAATAATCCACCCGGCCCTGCAACATCCGCCGCCTTACGGCGGCGGCTACGTTGTTACGCTTCTCCCGCAACCATTTAACTACCGGGATTGGTTGGTGGTGACGGTTTAGGCGCAGGTTTTGCTGGCAGTGAAGACGGCGTTGGGCTATGCAAACGGCCACGCATAACCAGCACGGCATGAGCGCACACACAACCACAGCCCAAGACAAGTCGATCAACCGACTGCCGCCGCAGACTAAGTACATCGTCGGCAACGAGGCGTGCGAGCGGTTCAGCTACTACGGCATCCGCAGTATCTTAGCGCTCTACATCACCGGCGCGGTGGCTGAGGGTGGTTTGGGGCAGACTAAGGACACGGCCACCGTCATCATTCACCTGTTCATTTTTGCCAACTATTTCATGCCGCTGTTTGGGGCCTGGTTGTCCGACAAGCTCATTGGCCGGTACAACACCATCCTGTATGTGTCGATGATCTACTGTTTGGGCAACGGAGTGCTGGCCTGCAGTGGTCTGGTGAGTTCGGTGCAAGACAAGTTGCTGTGTCTAGGAGTAGGGCTTGGGCTGATCGCCTTCGGGTCGGGTGGCATCAAGCCGTGTGTGTCGGCGTTCATGGGTGACCAGTTCAAGCCCGAGCAATCTCATCTGCTCCAGAAGGCTTACGGGGCGTTTTATTGGTCGATCAATTTCGGCTCGTTTTTCTCGTTTCTGGTTGTGCCTTGGATCAAGGAGCGCTACGGGTACGCTTGGGCGTTTGGCGTGCCAGGGATCTTCATGGCCCTGGCCACCCTGATCTTCTGGCTGGGCACACCGCGTTACACGCGCGTGCCGCCGGTGCGCCAGACTCGCACCGCAGGGTTTTTGGCCGTGATGTGGCGCGCGGTTCGTGCGCAACCGCAGTTGCCGGTGCTGACGTGGATCAACTTGGCAGCCAGCCTGCTGTTGCCAGGGGTGACCTTGGTTGCGCTGTTGGTGGTGGCCTTGATCCCGAAAGTGACCTTGGGCGTGCGGATTTTGGGCTGGGCTGCCCTGGTGGGGGTGGCTTTGTGGTATGGGTTGATTGTGATGTTGAGCTTGGCGGGGCGGTTAGAGTTGCCGGAGGAATTCTGGCAGCCGGTCCGGCAGTTCCACACCGAGGAAGAAATCAGTGCGGCACGGTCGGTTGGACCGATCCTGTGTGTGTTTGCGTTGGTGCCTCTGTTTTGGGCCCTGTTCGACCAGACCACCTCCACCTGGGTGATGCAAGGCACGCAAATGGTGCCGGTGCAAATTTGGGACTACACCTTGGGTGCGGCCGAAATGCAGTCGGCTAATCCGGCCATTGTGATGGTGCTGGTGCCAGTGTTGACGTTGTTAGTGTATCCGCGTCTGGGCCGACTAGCCACGCCGCTACGGCGGATGAGCGCTGGGATGTTTTTCGGCGCGGCGTCGTTTGTGATCGTGGCCTGGCTGCAACAACGGGTGGATGCAGGCGCCCAACTGAGCATCCTGTGGCAAGTAGTGCCTTACCTGGTGTTGACCACGGGTGAGGTGCTGCTTTCGACCACGGGGCTGGAGTTTGCCTTTTCGGAGGCCGCCTCCTCGATGCGCAGCACGATCATGAGTTTCTGGTTGTTAACGGTAGCCTATGGCAACGTAGTGGTGGCCACCATCACCAAGGTCATGGGCAGCGGCCATTCCCAAGCCGAATCGGTCACCCCGTCGCGCTTCCTGCTCTATGCCGCCCTGACTGCAGTGGTGGGGGTGTTATTTAGCCTGGTAGCCAGCCGGTACCGGTACCGAACCGAACGACAATCACAGGCTTAACGAGACCTGCCAGCCCTAGGCACGCTCGGGCGGGCCTGGCCAAACCGGGCGTGTGGGGCGGACGCTGGGCGGAACGTTTCGGGGCTGGACCGGCCGAGCAGGCGGGCTGTCTGCTTGCCAAGCCGAGCTTCTGGGCTATAAGTAACCGAACGATTAAGAAGCCCATGATCAAACGACGCGTCTTCCTGAAAATGGTCGGCGGTGCAGCCAGCGGTGCCGCTTTCGGTGTGAACTGCCTTGTGCGAGCCGCCACTGCCCAATCGGCTCCAACTAGCACTGGCCCTGTGCCCCAACGAGTGCTGGGCCGCACCGGTCAGAAAATCTCAGTGGTGGGGTTTCCCGGCTTGGCCCTGATCCACTACGACCAGAAAGAGTGCACCGCCGGCATTCAGCGAGCCTTGGAGCGCGGGATCAACTACTTCGACGTAGCCCCGGCTTACGGCAACGGCCAATGCGAGACCAAGCTGGGTATCGGCCTGCAAGGCGTGGACCGGAGCCGGTACTTCTTGGCCTGCAAAACCAAGCAACGCCAGGCCGAGGCAGCCCGCAAAGAGCTGGAGACATCGCTCAAGTTGCTCAAGACCGATTACTTCGACCTGTACCAGTTGCATCACTTGGTCCGGCCTGACGAGGTCAAGACCGCTTTGGGCCCCGGAGGGGCGATGGAGACCATCTTGAAAGCCCAAGAGCAGGGCAAGATCAACTACATCGGTTTTTCGGCCCACACCACCAAAGCCGCGTTGGAAGCGCTGAAGAGCTTCAAATTCGATACGGTCATGTTCCCGATCAATTTCGTTGAGTATTACCTGCGCGGTTTTGGCAGTCAGGTGCTGACGTTGGCCAAGGAACAAGGCGCCGCCGTGCTGGCCATCAAGCCCATGAGCCGCGGCGCCTGGGCCAAGGATGCGCCCCGCACGCGCAAATGGTGGTATCGCTCGGTGGAAGAACCGCCAGAAGTCCACTCGGCCTGGCGTTGGACTTTGTCGCAGCCGGGTGTGGTGGCGGGCATTCCACCGTCGTTCCTGGATTTGTTGGACAAAGCTATCGATGCGGCCTGCGCGTATCGCGCGATCACCAAAACCGAGCTCCAGGAACTGCAGCGCATCGCCCAAGGCTGCCAATCGATTTTTGTGCGCGAGGACGAGTCCGCCGCTTCGGGCCCGCCAGATCCGCAGACGCCGTGGCCGGACAGCCCGCATGCGGTCAGGTGCGGCCACTGGGCGTAAACCGGGCGGCTGTGGCTGACCCAGCAGGTGGTAAGGTCGAACAACTGAACGTATGACTTGGAAGTTCGTAGTCCAATCGGTGGCAGCCAGATTGAGACGGCTCTTGACCGCGCCGGTGTTGGCCGCGGCGGTTGTAGCCGTGCTGATGGCCGGGTGTGTGCCCCGTTACAAGATCACCCTGACCAACGGCAACCTCATTACCACACGCGGCAAGCCCAAGTTGGACACCGAGAACAACGTGTATCGGTTCAAAGACGCCCAGGGCAATCCAGGCTACGTGCCGGCGTTCCGGGTCAAGGAGATCGCGCCCCTGTAAAGCCACGGGGCTGGGGAGCGGGCTGGCAGCGGCCAACCTGGACGCGGCGTTGGCCGGCGGGGCGGTCGCATTGGCCCTCGGGTCAACACCTGCCGACCGCAGGCAGGCGCCGCGAATCCGAGCGCACCGGATCCGGTTATTTGAGCCGCACGAACTGCTCGACGTACTTGCCAATCAGGTCCGCCTCCAGATTGACCGCATCGCCGACTTTGCGTTGGCGCAGGTTGGTCACCTCAAACGTATGAGGGATGATCCAGATGCGGAACCCCTTGGGCCGAACTCCAGCCACCGTTAAGCTGATGCCGTCCACTGCAATTGAGCCTTTGAACACCACATAGCGCATCACCTGCGCCGGTGCGCTGATCTCCAACACATGGTCCGGCCCGACCCGTTCCCAGCGCTCGATCCGACCCAACCCGTCGATGTGGCCTGTAACAAAATGGCCGCCCAACCGGCCGTTGGCTGGTAGGGACCGTTCCAGGTTGACCAACGTGCCTGGGTGAGCGAATTGGAAATTGGTGCGCTGCCACGTCTCGCGCAGCAAATCAAAGTGGGCTAACCGATACGGGCCACGCCGGACTACCTTCACCACAGTGAGGCAGCACCCGTTGACCGCCAAACTATCGCCCACAGCCAGGCCCTGACCGCATTTGAGCGTGCGCACCACAAGCCGAATCGCATTCGGCCCCGGCGCAATCTGCTCGACCGGCCCGGCCTCTTCCACGATCCCAGTGAACATAGCCAGTGCGCTCCTAGCCTACCGCCCCCAGCCCAGCGCGGCAACTGGAAGCCGGCGAAGCTCCAAGCCGCCGTGAGTGTCTTGATGCCACGCCGCTGGACCGGGCCAAGAACCAGGGCCGGGGCGCAACGCTCATTCGGGCTCACACTGCCCGGGCGATGGCAATCAGGCTTTGGCCAAACGGCGGCCGCACCAGCCGCTCGAGCCGGTAAGCGGCCGGAAACAAGAGCCGATCGAACAACCTCACCAAAGTCGGATTGAAATGGCGCCGTTTAAGCCACCGGAAGTTCACCGCCCAAATGAAATAGCCCACACAATTGAAGTAGTGCAAGCGCACCAGACTGAAGCCGGCCTGCTGGAGTTTGTGTTGCAATTCAGGCCGGCCGTAGCGGCGGTAATGGCCAAAATCTCGATCCAAGGGCGCATACAGCTCAGGCCGCGCTGGGACAAACAAGCACAGATGTCCCTGTTGCGGGACCAAAAGCTGACGGTAGCGTGCCAACTGCGCCTGGTCATCGGCGATGTGTTCCAGCACGTTGACGCTGACCACCGCATCCCACGGCGGCTGAGCTGGCACGCTCTCCAGCGTGCCCTCCACCAGCCGCAGATGCGGATGCCGCTGGCGAAACTGGGCACCGAATTGGGGGTTAGGCTCCACCGCCACCAATTCTTGGATTTGCGGCAGCCGCGCCAATTGGGCAGTGAAATGGCCAACCCCAGCTCCTTCTTCGACCACACGACCATGCAGCACAGGAGCAAACTCCCGTAAGATGGCTGCTCGATACCGCTCGGCCCAGCTCAACGGCCCAAACTCGAAATGCGTCGGCGCGGTGGGGGCTGGGAGGCTGGCACTCACCCCTGGCGGTCGAAGAAGTTGTATTTGAGGATACAGCGCAAAGCGCTGAGGCCGTCGCGCCAACCGACCTTCTTGCCCTCGGCATAGGTGCGACCGTAGTAGGAGATGGGCACCTCGTAGATCCGCACCCCTAGCCGGGCCACTTTGGCCACCAGCTCCGGTTCGACCCCAAAGCGGTCTTCATCGATCCGGATGCGCTGGAGCACCTGGCGCCGGAACGCTTTGTAACAGGCCTCGATGTCAGTCAGGTTCAGGTTGGTGGCCATGTTGGACAGGGTGGTGAGCAGCTTGTTGCCCACCGCATGCCAGAAATACAGCACCCGATGCGGTCCGGCGCCCAAGAAGCGCGAGCCCATCACGACATCGGCTTTGTCAGCCAGAATCGGGCTTAGCAGTAGGTAATACTCGCGCGGATCGTATTCCAAGTCCGCATCTTGGACCAGGACGATCGGTGCGGTGGCACAGGCAAAACCGGTGCGCAAGGCAGCGCCTTTGCCGCGGTTGTAGGGGTGCCGGAGTAGTTGGACGCGGCCATCGCGGCTCTTGACCTGTTGAAGCACCTCCCAGGTTCCATCGCTAGAACCATCATCGACGATGATCAGTTCCTGCACCGGGCGCTGTTCCAGCACGGTGCGGGCAATGGTGGCCACGGTGGCCGCCTCGTTATACACCGGCATGACCACCGCCAGGCACGGCGCAATGTCGGCGTTGCTCCGAACCTCGGTCATCACCCGTTCAAGCTCTGGTCACAGCCCGCCCCATGCCTGGAGGCGGTAAATTCGGTCTAGCCTCGCACCGCGCCGCACGAGATTGCCTCGGCGCATCGAGCTCACCGCCGCAGCAGGCTGCAGTCGGGCGGTGGCACCGCTCCAAGCGGGCCACCCCAGTGCGTCAGGCCAGCGCCCAGGAGGCTGAGCGCCTAGCCGAAAGTGGTCTGGGGCTCTACGTAGCGCTCCGGCCCAATTCTTCATCGGTGGCAGCATTATAGATGCGGAACTGCTCGACATGGAGGCTGGGATCGGCTCGGAAACACAGCTTGCCGAAGTAGCGTTTTTCCAGGTCGATGATGTGTTTTTCGTCCTCGGTGCGGAGCCGCTCCAGCACGGTGGGATGGACCGAAATCCTCAGTTGGAAATCGGACTGGTCCCGGGGGCGTTTGCGGAGGATTTCCTGGAGTTTGCGTTGGATTTCGGCGCTCATGGTCAGGGCGCTCTTGACCTTGCCTTTGCCTTTGCAGTAGGGGCAATCGTCATACACCGCAGCCCGGACGCTTTCGGTATGGCGCTGGCGGGTCATCTCCATCAGGCCCAGTTGCGAGATGGGCAACACGTGGGTCTTGGCCCGGTCGCGTTTGAGGCATTCCTTCATTTTCTGATAGACCATCTGTTGTTCGCGGCGCGAGCGCATGTCGATGAAGTCCAGCACGATCAACCCGCCAATGTTGCGCAAACGCAGTTGACGGCAGATCTCCTCGGCTGCCTCCAGGTTCACCTGAAGGATGGTTTGGTCCTGGTCTTTGCCGGTGGTTTTGTGGCGGCCCGTGTTGACGTCGATAGTGACCATGGCCTCGGTCTCGTCAATGACCAGATACCCGCCACTTTTGAGGTGCACCACGCGACTAAAGGCCGACTCCAACTGCCGGCTGATGTTGAAGCGGTCGAAGATAGGCTGGTGATCGGTGTAGAGTTTGACCTTCTTGACGGAACGCTTGGAGATGCGCCCGATCATCTCGCAGATGCGCTCGTAGGCCTTGGGATCGTCTACCACGATCCGCTCCACGTCCTCGGTCAGGAAATCCCGCACGGTCCGCTCGATAAGGTCCGGCTCGCGAAACACGCAAGCGGGGGCGGGCAGTGTCCGGATGCGTTCTTGGATCTGGGCCCACTCCTCCAGCAGCATGGCCAGGTCGCGCACAAAATACCGGAGTTTCTGGCCCTGGCCAGCGGTGCGCATGATCACTCCCATGCCTTCCGGCAGGGTCAGCTTACGCAGGATGCGTTTGAGTCGCTGGCGTTCCTCGGCACTTTCAATCTTGCGCGAGATTCCGCATTGGTCCGAGTTGGGCAGCAAGACTAAGTAACGGCCGGGCAACACCAGGTTGGTGGTCACGCGCGGGCCTTTGTTGCCAATGGCCCCTTTGGTGACCTGCACCACGATGTCGCTGCCGGGCGGATACAGCCGGGGGATATCCTTGTGCGTGATCTTGGGCCGGTCCCGGCGGCGGCCTTCCCGTTCGACAATCTCGACGCTGCTGTCAAAGGGGCTGGGCACAATGTCCCAGTAATGCAGAAAGGCGTTCTTTTCGAAGCCGATATCCACAAAAGCCGCCTTGAGCCCATCCTCCAGGTTGCGGACCTTGCCTTTAAAAATGCTGCCCACCAAACGTTCTTCGTTGGTGCGTTCGATGGTAAACTCCTCCAGGCGGCCCTCCTCCAGCACCGCCACCCGCGTCTCCAACGGTTCGGCGTTGATGATAACTTCTCTGTGCGATTTGGGCAGGGGCCGCAAGATGCGCTTGATCTTGGTGACGGCTTTATCCGCCAATGCGCAGACCGTGGCCACCAACCCTTTGGGTTTGGGCTCCGGCGCAGGCTCAGGCACAGGCTCCTCCTGCACTTGGGCAGGCACATCCAGGTGCGGCTCGCGAAAGTCTTTCGTCGGGGCCGCTTCAGCCGGAGCCGGTGGCGGGGCGGGCACCCCTTCGGGCGGCAGGCCCGCGGCGATATTTTCAGCCCGCTCGATTTCTTTTTCGTGTCGGGTCTTGTCGAAAATGGGTTCCTCGGGTGGCTTGGCTCCGATGGCTTCCGCCCTGGCTTGCAGGGCTGCCCGGTCTGGCTTTTTGTGACCCAAACCACCTCGGGGTCGGAAGTGTAGGGCACTGCGACGTCGTGAGAAGGATTGGTTACTCATGGTCATCTTCGATGCAGGTAAACGCTTTGCATGATGCCTGCGGCGATCAACGACACGAGCACTGACGAGCCGCCATAACTGAGCAGCGGCAGGGGCACGCCCGTCACAGGCATCAAACGGATATTCATCCCGATATTGATGAAGACGTGGCTGAAAAACAGGGCGACGACCCCTGCAGCCAACAGTCTGCCCAGGCGATCGCGAGCCTGGCCGGCAATGCGAATGCCGGTAAACAGCACCACCGAGTAGAGGGCGACAACCAACACGCTTCCCAGGAAGCCTTTCTCCTCGGCGATGACAGAGAAAATGAAGTCGTTGTGGGCCACCGTACGCGGCAGATAGCCCAGAGCATTCTGGGTGCCTTGGCACCAACCCTTGCCCCACAGGCCACCTGAGCCCACCGAAATGAGGGCCTGCTCGACATTATACGAGAAGTCCCGTTGTAACCGCCGGGCCTCAGCGCGGGTGACCGGGTCGGCATTCGGCGGGGCGAAGTCCCGGCCAAAATACACCAGCAGCCGTCGGCGCTGGTATTCTTCCAGCCGGATTTGCCAGTTGGACGGGGCCCAAAGCACGTCCACGAGAATCAGCCCCACCAAAACCGTGGCGCCCCCAATGAGCCGCCACAAATATTTCCCAGGCACCCCTGCCACAAACAGCATCACCAGCCCAATCGGGATCAGGATCAGGGCTGAGCCCAAATCCGGCTCACGGAAAATCAACACAAACGGCACCCCCATCAGACCCAACGCCTTGTAAAACCGGTGCGGTTGACGCAGCTCTTCCACCGGCCGACTCAGGAACTGGCCCAAGGCCAAGATCAGGGTTAACTTGGCGAACTCCGACGGCTGCAGTTTGAATAGACCTAGGTCAAACCATCGTCGCGCGCCATAAACCCGGTCGCCTGCCACCAGCACCAGCACCAGCAACAACAGGGTAGCTCCGTAGGCCACTGTGGCCCAACGCGCCAGCCGGTGGTAATCCGTCACGCTCACCGCCACCAGACCGGCCAGGCCCAAGCCGTACCAGGCCAGTTGCCGTGCCCAGGGCTGCCCGTGCCACGGCAGGGCACTGAGCGCTTCGCTACCGCGGGTGGCGCTGTAGATGAAGGCTGCCCCCAATAGCATCAACACGCCCAACGCCGCCAACTGCAACCAGTCAGCTTGGCTAGATCGGGACTGGATGGGCTCAGCCAGCATGGTCAACTTCGTTGGGCCAGGGTGCGGTCCCGGCCCTCCATCTGCAGCAGCGCCCGGTAAATCAGTGCGGCCAAGGGCGCGCACGTGGCGCCGCCGGATCGGCCACTTTCCACCATCACCACCACCACATACCGGGGCGTTTCGTAGGGCGCATACGAGACAAACCACGTGGTATGATCCACCACGCGGCCTCGGGCATCCGTGACCTGTGCCGTGCCAGTTTTGCCGCAGACCCGCAGGCCAGGCACCGCAGCGGCACGCCCGGTGCCTTCGCGGTCCTCGACATCCGCCAGCATCGCCTCACGCAACAGCGCCAGCGTGCGCGGTTGCACGCCCAGTTCGTCCCGCACACGGCCAGCGGGGAACTCCACCACCGGCTCGCCACGATACGGATCGGCCGGTTCGATTCGGCTGACCAGCCTGGGCCAGAGGACCTTGCCGCCATTGGCGATGGCAGCGGTCATGATGGCCATCTGCAGCGGGGTCACATCCACTTCACCTTGGCCAATGCAAATGTTGGCGGTGTCTCCGGCGGTCCAACCGACCCGCACCCGGCGCAATGTAGGTAGATTGCCGGGCACTTCCTGCCCCGTGGGCAAGCCAGTGCGCTCGCCCAGATGCAGGCGTTGGGCTAAGCGGATGATCGGCTCGATGCCGATCCGCAAGCCGTTGGTGATAAAGTAAGTGTTGCTGGACTTAACAAAGCCGCGTCTGAAGTCATACGGGCCAGGCGGAGCCAAATCGTTGATTTGTCGCCGGCCCACATGAATGTAGCCGGGGTTGTAAATGACTTCGTTGGGGTCCAGCCCTGCTTCCAGGCAGGCTAAAGCCGTCACGATTTTGAAGATGGAGCCGGGCTGATAGTTTTCCTGCGTAGCCCGATTGATTTGGGGCCGGAGGGTCGGGTCACTCAAGCGGGCAAATTCTTGCGGGCTGATTTGCGGGATAAACGCGTTGGGATCGTAGGCTGGGGCCGAGGCTAACGCCAACACATCGCCCGTGTGCGGGTCCAGCACCACCACGGCACCGCGGGTGTCGCTGCCTAAGGTGCGAAGTGCAGCCTCACCGGCTTGCTGCACATCCAGGTCCAGCGTCAAGACCACGTTGCGTCCCGGCTCGGCTGGCGTCCAAATTTCCTCAGACTGCCGATAGCCCAGGCTGTTGACCAACACGGATTTGACGCCCGCCTTGCCGCGCAACTCGCTGTCCAGCGCGCCTTCGATCCCCACACGCCCCCGGTAATCCGGCAGTCGGTAATTGAAAAAGGCGTCCTCGTCCACCGCCGAGGAATCGTCCCGGACCAGATACCCCAGCAAGTGTGCCGCGGTGCTGCCATGCGGGTAATAGCGCACCGGCTGGATGTCGAGGTCCACGCCACGCCAGCCGCCTGGATGCTCATGGAACCGAGCGATTTGGGCTGCGTCCAAGCCAGTGACCAACGGCAGCGGCAGGGCAAGCTGCTGGGCGTAGTGCCGGCAGAACACCTCGTGGTCCAGCCGAACCGGTTGGCCGAGGATGCAGCCCACCTGATAAGCCAGGTTGCTGGCCACGCGATATCGAGCTTGGCTTTCCAATTCCAAGCGCCGGGCCCGAGGCAACCACCCCGCAGGCCGGCTCCGCGCCCACTCGGCTTTAAATTGCGGGCGCAGTTCTTCCAGGAATAGACACAGGTTGTAACTGGGCCGGTTCTCGGCCAAAGGCCGACCGTGCCGGTCCAAGATACGCCCGCGGATAGCCGGGATGCGGACCGTGCGGAAGGATTGCGCGCGGAGGTTTTCGGTGAACTCGCGGTGGGACACCACCTGCACATACCACAGCCCCACCAGCAACACGCTCATGGCCCCCAGCACAACCCAGCTCAGAACCCGAAGCTGCGGGTCGTTCTTCTTGAGTTGGTCAAAGATCAGCATACCACCTCCACCAACCCACAGCCGGTCGTGTGCTGCCGCCTGGCTTTGAAGCCCGACCCACGGATCCAATAGCCTGGCCTTGGGATGCTCATTGGCGCCCGCGTTTGATCTCCCGATCCGGTCGGAAACTGGTGCCGGTCTGAGGCCGATAATTCAACGCCCGGTCCAACCGCCCGAACAACCAAAACCACACCGGCGTCAAGGCCGCTCCGACCAGAGCCTTAACCACCCACTGCCACAGCGACAGCCAACCCAGCAGCGGAGGCGACTGGCTGTTGAGCAAGATCACCAACGTCAACACCGGCACCGCCGCACTGGCCGCCAAGCCCAAAGCCCACTGGGCCACCACCTCCGTGCGCAAGATCAGGCGCCGATACCGCTGCAGCACCCACCCCACCGCAAACAACGGCAGCACACTAGCCCCCAACGGATTGGCTGAGACCGAGTCAAACAGTACCCCACCCGCCACTGCCAGCAGCGTCACGGTCACCAGCCCGCCATTCAACGCGGCATAGACCATCAGCCCAGGCAATAAGTCCACCTGCGCCCAGGCCACCCAACGCAAGCCGTTGAACGTAGCACTCACAAACACCGCGATAAACGCCGCCACCAACAGCAGCAGTGTGTGGAACCAGTTCATCGTCAAAACGGTCCGTGACACAGGGGCGCCTGGACCTGCAGCCAAGCCGCCCGCCACCAGCCCCATGCTCCAAGCCCCAACCAGCCGCATCGGCTCGGGGTGTGCCCCAATAGCTTCAGAGTAGCCTGGGCTGTCTGGTTCATGGCAAAAGCACATACACCTCCTCCAACGCGCTCAAGCGGGCCGCCAGCTTCACCCGCGCTTCAGTGTAAAGGCCAAAATCAACCTGCCGGAAATCCACGATTGTGCCGACCAAAATGCCCTTGGGGAAAATTCCACCCAGGCCGCTGGTCCACACCCGCTGGCCGGCATGCAGTGCGCTGTTGCCCGGGAGATACCGCAGCTCGACAATGACGTTGTCAAATGGCCGGGCCGAGGAGGGTGTCAGAATGCCGGTGTCGCGCGTCTCCTCCACCATCACCGCCACCCGACAGTCCGGGTCCCCCACCAATACCACCTGCGATTGTTCCAAACCGACTGCAGTGACGCGCCCGACCAGGTATCCTTCTGGCGACAGCACCGGGCAATTGGTCGTGATGCCTTGGCGTAGGCCGGCATCAATGCGTAGGCTGAACCACCAGTCGGCTGGATCGCGCGCAATCACCCGGGCCAGCCTCAGGCGCCAGGGCATCTGGCTAGCCCAGCCTAACGCCTGCCGCAGCCGAGCATTCTCACGGGCGATCTCTTCAGCTTGAATGACCCGAGCCCGCAGCAGGACATTCTCGCGCCGGAGCTGTTCCAGTTCCTGGAGCAGATGCTGCCGTGGTGCCAGCGCTTGGCCGGCCCGGTCAACCCCCTGCTGCACGGCACCAGCCAAGCCAAACAAGGGCAGGAACAAGCTGCTGATGGCCAGCTTGACCTGGGCGGCGGTGCGGCTGGGTAACTTGAGCAGCACCAGCGTCACCACCACCACCAGGCCTAAGGCCACCCAGTGCGGTTTCTTGATGTTAAAGTACACGTCGCCAAACCCAAGCGACCGCCTACAACCCGGCAAGCCCTCGGCGAGTGAGCCTACCGGACTAGCCCAAGCCAAGCTGTAGCACCGCGCCTGCGTGCGAGCTCACAGCTCCGAACGCCGGTCCGGCTAACGGGCGAGCTAGAGCCGAGAATTGGAAGTGACGCGTTTGAGGAACTGGAGTTCTTGCAGTACCCGACCGGTACCCTCGGCCACTGCGCTGAGGGGATCATCAGCGATGTGCACCGGCAGGCCCGTTTCTTCGGCCACCAACCGATCGATGCCCCGGAGCAGTGCCCCGCCGCCGGCCATGACAATACCGCGGTCAATCAGGTCGGCCGCCAGCTCCGGCGGGCACCGTTCCAAGGTAATGCGGATGGACTCCAGAATGGCGGAAAGCGGTTCTTGTAAGGCCTCCCGAATCTCTTCCGACCGCACGGTGATGGTCTTGGGCAGGCCTGAACTCAAATCGCGCCCCTTGACTTCCATCGTCAGCTCTTGCTCCAGCGGATAAGCGGATCCGATCCGGATCTTGATCTCTTCCGCTGTGCGTTCGCCGATCATGAGGTTGTAGGCCCGTTTCATGTACGCCACAATGGTCTCGTCGAACTCGTCACCGCCCACGCGCAGACTGCGGCTAAACACAATGCCGGCCAAGGAGATGATAGCCATCTCGCAGGTGCCCCCGCCGATATCGATAATCATGTTGCCCGCAGGCTCATGCACCGGCAGGCCCACACCGATGGCCGAGGCCATGGGCTGTTCGATCAGATACACCTCGCGCGCCCCAGCGTGTGTGGCGCTGTCCTTGACCGCACGTCGCTCCACCTCCGTAATCCCGCTGGGCACAGCCACCACCACCCGCGGCGCAATCAGTTTGTGATGATGCACCCGCTGAATGAAATGCCGCAACATCGCCTCGGTAATCTCGAAGTCGGCGATGACCCCATCTTTCATGGGTCGAATGGCCACAATATTGCCTGGGGTGCGGCCCAGCATCCGCTTGGCCTCTTCGCCCACAGCCAACACGTTGGTGGTGCCGGCCTCGATGGCTACTACGGAGGGCTCGCGCAGCACGATGCCTTGGTCCCGGACATACACCAGAGAGTTGGCGGTGCCGAGATCGATCCCAATGTCGTTGGTAAACAGGCTCTTTAGCCGCGCAAACATGCCGGTTGCCTAGCAACCAACCCCACAGTATGACCCCGCACCCCCACCGTCAAGCGCAGAACTGGCCTGTCGAGCTGACGGGGACGTTGCATTTCGTCCGCTTGGCAGCCGCCGGCCTGCCCCGGCGCAAAATCCGTAGCCTCCGACGTAAGTCCGCGGATTATCTGCCGAGCCCTGGCAGGTCCACCGCCTGACGGCGGCGGCTACCCTTCAGGCTGGTTGCGGCGCTGGCTGAGGCGTTGGGCTGGGTGGGCTAGGGGCCACAGTGGAAACAGGGCCTTGATACGGCTCAAACTCCTCGCCTTGGCGCACCAGGCGCGCGCTGTTGAAGATGACAATGACGGAGCCGACGTTGTTCAGGATCGCGGCCACCACCGGGTTCAAGTAGCCAAACGAGGCCAAGGCCAACCCGCCAATGATGAACAGCACGCCCACCAGCATGTTTTGGTTGATCACCGACCGGGTCATACGCGACAGCCGAACCAGGAACGGCAGCCGGCGCAGGTCGTTATTCATCAGCGCGATGGTGGCGCTATGGATAGCCACTTCACTGCCAGCGGCGCCCATGGCAATACCCATATCCCCCGCAGCCAAAGCCGGTGCGTCGTTCACCCCGTCCCCCACCACGGCCACCCGGTAACCCTTGCTCCGCATCTGCCGGACAAACTCGACCTTGTCTTGGGGCAGGCATTCGCCGGCCACCTCTTCACAGCCGATCTCGCGGCCCACACGCGCTGCGACAGGCTGGCGGTCGCCCGACACCATGGCAATGCGCCGCACCCCAGCCCGTTTCAGTTCAGCTAGTGCCTCGCGTGCCTCGGGGCGCGTTTGGTCTTGCAAGCCCAGCCATCCGATGAACCGGCCATTGCGCGCCACAAAAATCAGACTGAACCCCTCTGCCTCGGGCAGGTCCACCGAAGCCTCCAGATCGCCCGTGACGCCGTTGTCCCGCAGCCACTGCGCGCGGCCCACTACAATCCGCGCGCCATCCACATCAGCTCGGATGCCGCGTCCGGGGGTTTCACTGAAGTTCTTCGGCTCGGCCAACGGCACGCCCGCCTCCTCCGCCAGTTGGGCCAGGGCGCGTGCGGCGGGGTGATTGCTGTATTTCTCAGCCGAGGCAGCCAACCGCAGCAGTTCAGCCGGCTGCACGCCGTCGCACGGTGCCAGGCGACTGACAGCCAACTGGCCGGTGGTGAGCGTGCCGGTTTTATCGAAGATGAAGGCGTTAATGCGCGCGGCCAATTCAATGTCGCTGACGTTCTTGATCAGAATGCCCAGGCGCGCTGCAGCTGACAGTGCAGCCACCATGGCCGTGGGTGTGGCCAGCACAAACGCCACAGGACACGACACCACGATGACCGCGATGACGCGGTTAAACTTGGCTTCCAAGGTGCCGGGGCTGAAGGCCCAGACCAATGCTGCCAGCGTGAGCACCAGCGGCGTGTAATAGACCATGTATTGGTCAATCAACCGCATGATGGGCAGCTTGGTCTTTTCCGCAGCCAAGATCAGCTCCCGCACCCGGCCCAGCGTGGTGTCTCGACCAGCCCGGGTCACCCGCACCTCCAGCACGCCGGTCAGATTTTGCGTGCCGGCAAACACCTCGTCACCCGGTTTCTTGTCCACCGGCAGCGATTCACCGGTGATGTTGGCTTGGTTAAACGAGCCTTGGCCGGACACAATCACCCCGTCGGCAGCCACATTGTCTCCGGGCCGGATGCGGATCAGGTCGCCCACCTGCAGTTGGCTAGCCGGCACTTCCTCCTCGCCTCGGGGTGTGATCCGGCGGGCCTTGGTGGGAGTGAGCTTGATGAGCGACTCGATCGAGCGCCGGGCCCCTTCGGCAGTGCGGGTCTCGATGATCTCGCCCATCAACATGAAGAACGCCACCACACCGGCGGTCTTGTAGTCGCCCGAGGCAAAGGACGCCAACACCGCAATGGCCACCAGTTCGTTGATGCTTACCACGCCACGGCGCAAGTCCCGCAGCGCCGTCCGCACGATCGGGTAGCCCAGTAATACCGCGCCGATCAATGCGCTGGCGCTGGCCACCAAGCTGCTCTGCGGCAAAACCCAATCCACCAAGAATGCATTGATCACAAATAACACACCCACCAGCGTCTGTTTGAGCCGGATGGGCGGGCGTTCGGCTTCCTGGCCGCAGATCGAGCAGGACTCGTCCGGCCCCAGGTGATCGTGCACGTGTTCGACTTCAGCCGAAGTTCGATCCGTTAAGGCTGTGGTTTGCATAGCCGTCAGCAACCTGTTTACGCTCCAACGGTTGACCCAAGCAGCACGCCAGATGGCCGACGCGGCTGTAGTAAGGCGTCAGCGTAACCGTCGAACCCGCCTAGCCAATCGACCAGTAACGCCGCGCTCGCTCGGCTCCACCCCTCTGCAAGCGCAGCGGGGCTCGGCCTGGCCCGGTGAACCTGCACGGCTTCAGGCTCGTACTCAATGCACATGTTCGGTCTTAGGCGGCTCGGGCAGTTTTATCTTCTGCGGTTCGCGGCTCAGTTGCAGCCAAATCTGGCGCTGTTGACCTGGCCCAGCCTCCTGCACCACGATGCACTCGGCCAAGTTGGTGGCCAGCCGTTGGAGTGCCTCGGCTCTCCGCAACGCCATAAACAAGCCGGGGTTCTTCCGGTACTCGGGTAACAGCTCGCTAAACCGTTTCGCCTCGGCACTGAGCAGTTCGACCAGGTTCTTGCGTTCGGCTTGGGCCAGGCTCAACAAAGCGTGGGCCTGAGCCAAAGCCTGGTTGGTGGTGGTGTTGGCATACTGCTGCGCATCGGCCAAGGCGGCGTTGCGTTGCACCTCGGCTTGTAAGACTCGGTCAAAGTCAGCCGCCAACTGCCGGGGCGGCTTCACTTCCACCGCAAGTTGATCCACCACAATGCCCAGCTTCTGTTGGCGAATGAGCTGGTCCAGCCGGGCGGCAGCTTTTTCGCGGAAGGGGGTGCTGTCGCGGGTAATCTGCACGGTGCTGCTGGCTGCTGCCCACACCAGGGCGTTGTCCAACGCGTGCTGGACGGCGTTGGAAGCGGCACTGAAATCGAACTTGTACCGTAACCCCGGCTCAGCGATTCGGTAGCGTAACGTCGCCCGCGCATGCACGATACCGCCGTCGCCGGTCAACAGATACCCGTCTTGATCGGGCTTGAGCGTGGGGCCTGGAGGCGGTTCGGTGCCGGCGGCTTCCTGCGCCGGGGTGGTCTTCCACCAGCCCACCGTGGAAGTGACGGTCTGAACCTCGCCGAGCGGAATGTGCACCGGCTCATCGATCGGATACGGAAATGCCCAATGCGGTCCAGGGCCTAGCAACGCCGATTCATCTTCAGCCACCGGTCGGCCCAAGCGCAAGATCAGGGCCTTTTCTTGGGGTCCCACGGTGAAAAAGCCTGAGAACAGGAACACTGCCACCAGCAGAATCATTATCACCCGCACAATCAGGAAGCTGCTGCGCAACGCCTCGGCCAAGGCCTGAGCTGAAGCGTCTTCGCTCGACTCAGGCCGAGGTGGCCCCTGCGGCTGCGGTGGCCGCATGGGCGTGGGGGCTACAGCCGGCGGTGGTTCTAACGGCGGGCTCATGGTCGGGGACCAAGCGCAGGGGCGTTGGTGGCCGGGGCATTGGTGTGATCCCCAGCGCCTCGCAACAGGTGCAACGGCTCAGTCTGAGTATCCAGCACCAGCGTGGTGCGCTCTTTCAATAGCGCTTCCACCGCGCTCAAGTCCAAAATGAATTGCGCCAACGTGGGTTCCTGCTGAAACACCGCCAGGCTCCGTGCGGCCTCGCTTTCGCCCTGGGCACGAATGCGCGTGGCCTCAGCCTCGGCGTTAGCCAGGATGCTGGCGGCCAGCGCATCGGCAGCCGAGCGGATATCGCTGGCCTGGCGCTCGCCTTCGGACTCGATAGCGGTAGCCTGGAGCTGCCGTTCCTTGCGCATGGCCTTGAAGACTTCCTCCGTGACACTCTCGGGTAGCCCCAAGCGTTTGAGCCCGATGAACTTCACGTCCACACCATAGTTGTTGGTGCGGATTTGAGCCTGCACCGTCTCCAACCATTCTTGCTCGACCTGGGCCAGTTTCAGTTGGGTCTCGTCGGTCGAGACAAAGTCCGAAAACGGATGCCGGCCCAGCACACCGCTGTAAGTGTTGCGCAGCAGGTCCACCACGCTCTCTTCAGCCCGCGCCAGCGAGTCGCCGAACCGCCCGAAAAACAGTTCCGGATCCGTAATGGCCCAGCCGACGTAGACGCTGACCAGCAGATTGAACCCGTCGGCGGTTTGGACCTGCTCGAATTTGCTTTCGGTGGTTTGAATGCGCTGGTCGAACTTGTACACCTTTTGGATTGGCCAGGGCCATTTCAGATGCGCCCCCGGGCCCACCTGGCGGGTGGGCTGGCCAAAGGTGGTCACCAGAGCCACCTCACCTTTGCGCACCTGGAAACAGAACAGCAGCAGCGCAAAGATCAGCACCAGAACAACGCCAACAGCAATGGTCAGTGGATTGCGCTTCATAGCTCATTTCCGGGTTGGACTTGGCAAAGCAAAATCCCCCAGGTCCGGTCGCAGTTTGTCTTCGAGATTGAACTGGATGATTTGGCGCGCATTGGTGGTGGCCAGCACATATTTGCGCGCTCCAGCCGCACCGCGCGTCAACGTCTGCAAATAAGCCCGCTGTAGATATACCTCCGGCGCCGCCCGATACGCCACCATCTGGTTGGTAAACAAATCCACCCGAGCCCAGGCGCTGACTTGTGCCCGCTGGCTTTCGGCCTGGGCGCGCCGGATAATGTTGGTGGCGGCGGCTCGAGCCAGGGCATTGGTCCGGAACCGATGCGTCTCGGCTTCCAACTGCCGGCCCAAGCGCCGCAACTGGGCGCCCACTACCTGTTCATAGGCTCCCGCCACTTTCACCGGAGGATGCAAGTCCGATAGTGCCACCGACAAGATCCGCACGCCCAGCCCCATTTGGTTGGCCCGCTCTTGGATGCGCTGTCGCAGCGTTTCTGCTGCTGCCAGCCGACCGCGAGAGGTTACCTCCCGCAGGTCGGCATTCACCAGATACCGGCTCACCTCGCGCGTGCCCAGATGCTCCAACAGCTCGGCTGGGTTTTTGTGGGAGTAAGCCCAAGCGGTCAGGTTGGTGATTTGGTATCGGACCGGAATATTGGCCGCTAACAAACTCACCGGTGGACTGCGCTGACCGGCCCGGCGGTCCAACTCCGGCTCGGTCGGCTCGACCGGCACACCGGCTGGCTGCCGGTTGGCGACCGGTAACAGGAACTCCTCCTTGGTATGCGCCACCGTCCACAAGATCACTCCACTGTCGCGTTCGTGCCGATGCGCCTCGGCCTCGTGCCCATGCCCCACGGTGAAAACCTGCACCCGATCGGTCGGATACCGATACACTTTGTCGATGGGCCAGGGCAATTTCAGGTGTGGCCCGGGCCCCAGCACCCCTTGGCCCACCGGCTGACCGAACCGTTCCAGCAACGCCTCTTCGCCCGGCTCGACGCACACAAAGCAGGTGGATAGCCACAGCAAACCTAACTGCGCCAACACCAGCCAGGCCAGCGCCTTCTCCAGAAATCGGTAAAACCACGTCTCGGAAACCTTAAACCCGAATTGGTAATCCAACACGTGGGCTGCCGTAGCCAGTAACCCTTCCGGATGGCTCACCAGCCCAATCAATCGACTGTCGTAAAGCAGATGCTCGACTCGGCCTTTGACCCGCGGCCGGTAAACCTCCAACACCAGCGTCACCAACATCTCCGCCGCCAGTAACCCCAGCAGCACGCACAAGCCCCGAGCCAGCTGCCGGTCGAACTTGAACCCGGCCTCGAAGGCCACCAGCTCCGCCACCAGCACACCGTTCAGATACGCCCCCAACAGCAACTGGCTAGCCCCGGGCTGCAATAACCGCTGGTTCTCCAGCCGGGCCAGGCCGGCGCTGTATTTGCCAATCAAAAACAACACCAAGGCAAACAGGCCCAGTAACCCCATAGCCATCAGCGGTTGGCGCAACGGCGCGGCCGGCACACGGTCCAGCCACCGCCATAGCCACACTGCCCCCAAGCCCTCCAATACCATCAGCAGCAGGCTGAACCCGGGCACGAAAAACTTCTCGAATTGCTCGCGCGCACGCCGGGCCGGGAAGGTCTCAGCCTCGCTGGAGGCAAACAGCGCTTCGCTACCCCGGCTGCGGGCTAACTCGTCAAATTCCAGCCGCTCCAGCCGTTCCCGTTCTTCCAGCCGCATCTGGAACCAGCTCACCGCCGCCACCAACACGCCCAGACCCAAGAACACCGCCACCACCTGGCCGGCCAGCAAATAGGTGTATCGGGCCACGGCCAACGTCCCCAGCCCCACCACCACCAGGACCAACAGGTTGATTAGCCCATTGCGTTGGATGTTCCGTTCCATGTGCCGTTGGTCAGGTCAGTTCACGGTCCTGAAACAAGGCCAGCGCTACAGCTAGCGCCGCCCCTACATAGCCCACCACATACACCAAGGCCGTGCCCACATAGCTCCAGGGAATGTATCGCTCCTGGTCCAAGGCGTCAGCCATCCACAGCAACTGCCAATTCGGCAACAGCGTGTAAAACACAGCCGCCCACCATTCACCCGCTTGAGCTCGCCGGCCGAACAAATAGTCCGACATCAACCCTAACAGGAAAAAACCCGAGCAAACCGCCAACGACGCCATCACCTCAAGCCGGGTCGAACAGGCCAACGCCAACGCCGCCAGGATCCACACCGCAAACAACAGCAGCACTCCAGCCGGCACCATCCGCCAGTCGATCCCACTGCCCCAAGCCTGCAGCCGGCCTTCCTTACTGATGAAGTTGATCAGCACAAACGCCAGCGTCGTGCTCGCCACCAGACTGAATACAGCATCCGACACAAACGGTCGCCGCAAGAAGAAGTTGCTGAATGCGCCTAACAGATACGCCAGCACAATGAACGCACAAAACAGCCCCAGCCCCACCCAGTCCGTCGAGCCATACGCATCATACGCCATCCGGCTGGCCAACAACGCCGCCAGCATCCCTATATACACCAAGACCGCCAGTGCCCCAGCTAGCCCGACATACTTGGCCAGCAAAAATTGCACCCGGCTCACCGGCTTGGCCAGCACCGCCAAAGCTGTGCCAGTGCGGATCTCGCGCGTCACCGAACTGGAAGCGCTCAATACCGCACACACTAGTCCAGCCAACAGCAGCAACGCCAGCACACTGTCCTTGGCCAGCTTCGGGTCATCCCCAAACCCGAAATACGGCACGCTGGCCAAGAACACCGCCAAAACCGCTACGCTGGTGCTGATGAGCAGAAACACCGGCTGCCGCACCAGCTCCATAAAAGCGTTGCGCGCTATGGTGACAAACTGTCGCATCCGCGCTCCAGTGCGCTCAGTATCCTAGCGGTCAGACGCCCCCAAGCCAGCTTTATTCCCAGCCCCGCAACTGCCCCACCACCGACTCGGGTGTTGAATGGAGCCACCGGCCTGTAGCCATCCTAGTTCCGTCCCGGCGCCAGCCTGTGAGGTGCGGCGGCTGTGATGGCGCTTTGACTTGGGCATGGCCGCCCTCGGGTCGCCTGCGCTGCAGTCGGGTGCGCAGGTATTTCGAGGGATGTCTGAAAGTAAAACGGGCCTCCCACCGTGGGTAACCGGCCGCTGGCCGGTCAGTTCCAGCAGCCCGCCGAAGTCGCACCTCAGTTCCGCCGAGCCATCAAACCGCGGAATACGCGAAGGGCGCGAAGAAATCTTTGGGCGGTCTGGCTCTGGGCTGTTCGTCTCGCTGCGGTTAAATCAATGCTGTATTACCTACCGGAAATGATGCTGCGCTTTCCGCCGCCGTGAGGCGGCGGCTACGGTTCAACACTTCGCGGGGCCTGCTGATGCCCGAGCTTCCAGCTCCTAACTCCCACCTTCCTGACCCGTTGCTCCATGCTCCATGCCCCATGGCCCATGCCCTACGCGCATCCGTTTTTCAGCGGCTCCGGATAGCACGTTTCCAAACGGGGCTTCGGGTGCGCTCTACCGGAGCCACCCAGTGTGCAGGAGAGGCCGGTGCGCGCAGGTGCGCCTCACCAGAAGCCCTGGCGTGCCATACAGCCTTTTGGGATTGGGGGTTAGGAGCGGGGCGGCGTTTTGACTTCCAGATGCAACTCACGCAGTTGCTGGGCTGACACGGTCGAAGGCGAATCGGTCATCAGGCAGGTGCCTTTGGCCGTTTTGGGAAACGCGATCACATCTCGAATGCTAGACGCGCCACACAGCATGGCCACCAACCGGTCAAAGCCCAAGGCGATGCCGCCATGGGGGGGCGCACCGTAACGAAACGCTTCCAGCATGTAGCCAAAGCGTAACTGCGCTTCGGCAGGTGGGATCTGAAGAATCTGCTCGAAGATTTTCTTTTGCAGATCCGGCTGATGAATCCGGATAGAGCCGCCGCCCAGCTCGACGCCATTGACGACGATGTCGTAATGCTGGCCGCGGACTTTCTTCGGGTCGGTGTCCAACAGCGGAATATCCTCCGGCACCGGAGCAGTGAAGGGGTGATGGCTCGAATACCACCGGTTCTGCTCTTTATCGAAGCTCAGCAGGGGGAAATCTTCCACCCACAAAAAGTCGAATCGGTCCTGGGGCACTTGGAGTTTGCCAGCCGCGCGCAACAGCTCGGCAGCATACAGCCTGAGCCGGCCCAGGATCTGGCAAGCTGTCAGCCACTGGTCAGCCGCGAACAGCACCAGGTCGCCTTCCTGAATGTCCAGCTTCTGTTGCAGGGCAGTGATTTGGGCTGGGCTAAAGAACTTCACGATGGGCGCGTTCCACTTGCCGCCCTCGACTTTGATGTAGGCCAAGCCTTTGGCCCCGAGGCTCTTGGCCAGATCGGTCATGGTCTGGAGTTGGCCTTGAGTTACACCGGCTAGGCCTTTGGCGTTGAGGGCCTTGACCACACCGCCGCTGGCAATCGTGCCACTGAACAGTTTGAACTCGCTGTCTCGGAATTCCTCGGTGAAGTCCACCAATTCTAACCCGAACCGGGTATCGGGCTTATCGGTGCCGTACCGGTTGAGCGCTTCGGCAAAGGCCAAGCGCCGGAACGGTGTGGCCACCTCCACGCCCAACGCCACCTTCCACAGCCGCTTCAGCAACCCTTCCACCAGCGTGTAAATGTCGGTGCGATCCACAAACGACATCTCGATGTCGATCTGGGTAAACTCAGGCTGACGATCCGCACGCAGGTCCTCGTCCCGATAGCACCGAGCCAGTTGGAAATACCGCTCGACTCCAGCCACCATCAGAATCTGTTTGAACTGCTGAGGCGACTGCGGCAGCGCGTAGAACAGCCCCGGGTTCAGCCGGCATGGCACCACAAACTCGCGCGCACCTTCCGGGGTGGACTTGAACAGGGTGGGCGTCTCGATCTCCAAAAAACCCTGTTCCTCCATGAACTGTCGGGTGGCACTGGCCAACCGGCTGCGCAACCGCAGGTTCCGCGCCATCTCGGGGCGCCGCAGGTCCAGATACCGGTATTTGAGCCGCAGCTCCTCGCTGACCCGGGCCGCTGCCTCCGGCTCATCGATTTGGAATGGCAACGGATCCGCCACGTTCAGCACCTCCAACTGCTGAACCAACACCTCGACCTCGCCGGTGGCGATTTTCGGGTTGGCGGTGCCCTCGGGTCGCTGCCGCACACGGCCAGTGACCCGAATCACGCTCTCGTTGCGGAGTGCGCCGGCCTGCTCGAAGACCGACTGCGGTAGCTGCGAGGGGTCGAACACCGTCTGGGTGCGGCCTTCGCGATCCCGCACGTCGATAAAAATCACACCCCCCAGGTCCCGCCGCGAGTGCACCCAGCCCTCCAGCGTCACCGTCTGCCCGACATGCGCCAGGCGCAGTTCATTACAGTGATGCGTGCGTTTCATGAGGCGATTTCACCTTGCGCCAAAGCCCAACCGCTTGACGCCCTCACCAACCTGCCCGGCCACGAGCTTCGCAGCAAGGCCAAAAGACCCCGCCCCGCTACCCCGAGCTATTCCCAGCTTCAGGATGGGCATGGAGCATCGAGCATGGAGCGAAGGGCCAGGAAGCTGGGAGCCGGAAGCTCGGAGCTTGGGGAAATGATTTCGGCGGGTCGCCAAAAGCCGACTGGCCAGCCGCCAGGGCTTACCCGACCATCGTGCACCAAGGCCAAACCATCGTAGTCCGTCGGCAGGGGTATGGCTTTGCACGACGGACCGTGTGGTCGTTTTGAATTTCGAGATTGCCGGGCCTTGGGATTTGTTCCGTGCTTCGAGTTTCGTGCTTCGGATTTCCGGTGCAGCGGTTGGACCGGGCTGACTGGTGGTTTCGGCGAGGTGCCGCAAGCGACTGGCCCGCGGCACTGCAAGCGCGGAGGGCCAGCTCAATCCTCAGTCAGACTGCGGAGTTGCTCCTGCAATTGAGCACGGAGCGACTCCATCTGCTCATCGGGACTATTGCGGGGCACCCACACGGGCGCACCCACTTTGATGTGGAAGCGACTGCCCGGCAGGGGAACCTGGAACCGGTCCCAGGTGTTGAGCCGGATTTTCCAGCTCAAGCTGTATGAGACCGGGATGATGGGCAGACCCGTCAGGCGCGCTAACAAGATGGGGCCGGGTTGAACCACGTAGCAGGGGCCGCGTGGCCCGTCGGGTGTCAGGGCCAGGTCATAGTCGCGTTCAGCCCAGGTGGTCAGCTCCAATAGCGCTTGCGGGCCGCGCCGGCTGGTGGAGCCGCGCACTGGTTGAGCGCCGAACAGCTCCAAGATGCGCGCTACCACCGCCCCGTCTTGGCTGGCACTGACCATCGCGGCCAGCTGATGCGGTCGGCCCCGGACCTGGAGCAAGAGTCGATACGCAATCAGGCACAACGGCAGCCGGTTATGCCATACGATGAAAACCACCGGCCCGCGTGCCGCCTGGCCAAAAGCCGGGTCAATCTCCAGCCGACACCGCAGCGTGGTGGCGGTCAATTTAATCAGGCCATAGATGCCCCAGGCCAACAGTCGGCGCCCCCAACCCAGCTCATGCGGCACCACTGGCCCGCTGACTCGGGCGGGATAGCGTTTGGCAAGGGACGGATTTGGCGCTGCAACGGGTGGCGCGGCAGACTGCAGCTCCGAGCTGGCGACCGCTGGGCGGTCCAGCCGACGGGCTGGTTGGGCCAGCAGCGGGGCGTGTGCAGCATCGGATTGTTGGGGTGTCATCCGGCCAATCTTTTGAGGGCAGCCCGCACCAGCTCCTCCAGTGTGGCCGACGGGCCCAGTTGTGTTTGGGCGGCGCGGACCACTTCTTGAGCCTGGGGCTGTTTGTAGCCTAAAGCCATCAACGCTAGCACCGCGTCGTTGACCCGTTGATCGGCTGGTGACAAGCCGCGTTGTGTGCTGGCGGCTTCCCAGGCCGCGGCAGGTCCGATCTTATCCCGCAGTTCGACCACGATGCGCTCGGCGGTTTTCTTACCTACGCCCGGGATTTGGGCCAAGGCTTTGATGTCACCTTGGGCCACCGCACCGCGTAAGGCCGTCACGTTCATCCCGCTGAGAATGTTCAGGGCTAATTTGGGCCCGATGCCGCTGACGGTATTGATCAGCAGCCGGAACAAGTCCCGCTCGGCTGCGGTCATGAACCCATACAGCACATGCGCATCTTCGCGCACCGCCAGGTGCGTCAGCAGCTTCACGGCTTGGCCGATGGGCGGCAGCTTGGCGTAAGACGACAGCGGGATGAGCACCTCATAACCCACGCCATGGACATCGACGGTGACCTGCGTGGGGAGCGCCTCGACTAGTGTGCCGTGGAGGAAACTGATCATGGGCAAAGCCGAGCAGCAGGCTCGCCAGAACGGCTGCGGGTTTCTTGCCAAATGCGCGTGGGGGCCATAGGGCTACGCCGCTAGACCGGTTTAAGTGGGCTCAAGCCGAATCGGGCTTGTTCATGGGCAAAGGCCAGCGCCAGCGCCAAGGCGTCGGCGGCGTCCGGCTCGGGTGTTTCAGCCAGATGCAACAGGTGCTGGACCATCTTGGCCACCGCCGGTTTATGGGCGCCGCCGTAGCCCACGATGGCCTGTTTGACCCTGCGCGAGGCAATTTCGTAAATAGCCAGTCCCGCCTCAGCCGCTGCAGCCAGACTGGCGCCGCGCGCTTCGCCCAGCACCAAGGCCGTCTGCAGGTTCTGCGCGTAAAACAGCGCTTCGATCACGCACGCCGTCGGCCGGTGTTGCCGCACAATGGCGCGGATCGTTCGGGCAATGTGGGCCAGGCACTTGGACCGCTGCCAACCGGCTGGGCAGCGAATGGTCCCTTGCGCTAGCACAGTCAGCCCGGGCCGACCCAAGCGCAGCACCCCGTAGCCAGTGCCACGCAGTGAAGGGTCAATGCCCACAATCACCTCATGCCAGACCACCGGGCCGCACTGAAGCGCCGCACCCGACGCGAGCCGGGCCGGTGCCCGGCTGCGATTCAGCCGAGCTTCGATTTGCTGCAATTGCTGGGCGGTAATGCCCACAACAAACGGGCCGGCTAGCCCGATAGTCTGCTGGACTAGAGTGCGAGCGGCTCAGGACTCCTGAGCCTTTTCACCCGGCTGGCCGCCACGATGTTGGAGGTAGTAATGCTCGGCTAGCAGCAGGTTGTTCTCGCCAGCACGCGTGACGATCTTGAGGAGGTTTTCCATGCTGGACACCTCCTCCAACTGCTCGTGCACAAACCAGTCCAGCATGTTCTTGGTGATGTGGTCCCCCTCGCGGATGGCCGTCTCGACCAGGCGATTGATCTGGTCGGTGACTCGTTTTTCGTGCGTGAGGGCCAGCTCGACGGCTTCCCGAGCACTTTTGAACATGTGTTGCGGAGCGGTCAGGTCTGGTGGTGCCACGTGGCCGCCCGTGTCCAGGATGTAGCGGACCAGCCGGAGGGCATGCTCTCGTTCCTCGTCAGCTTGTTTGAAGAAAAGGGCTGAAAACCCATTGAGCCCTTCCTCGGCAAAATAAGCCGCAATAGCCACATACTGGAGGCTGGCTTGGAACTCGTTACCGATCTGCTCGTTCAGAGCAGCGTTCATGGCTTTGCTAATCAGCATAGGCACGTGTCGTGTTTGCTGTTGTCGTATCTGCGGCGCAAAACTTAGCCCACGCACACCTCCCACGCAAGACTTGGCCCTGTGGGCTCAGAAAAGTCTCCATAGCCGCGTTTTGTTGCTTGCATTCGGGGTTGGTTTGTGTTTAGGGTACATGTCCAATGCGCCCTCGCAATGGCGAGAGAGCACAGAAGGTGCAAAACTCAGCGCCGGTGGGCGGCCTGGGTCGGAGCACCCGCAGGCCGCAGCACCCCGGCGCTCAACCCTGAATGGAGGTGAGAAGCGCAATGCCAGCTAAGAAAGGAGCCAAGAAACCCGCCAAGAAGGCGGCGAAGAAGAAATGCTGACGCTGCCTTCGGAGTGACACCAGGGTGGGAAGTTGCGGCTGGCGCGCAGCTTGCCCATCCTGGTCCCGGTCTGAGTCTTCAATCAGCCCCTACCCATGGCCACATTGGTGTTCGACATCGAAACCTCCGCCCTCCCGTTGGAGCAATTTGACGAGGCCCAGCGCGAGTTCCTGTTTCGTGACGCTGAGCGCTTGGAGGACGAGCAAGCCCGAGCGGCGCGCCGCGAAGAAATCCAACGTTTGTTCAATCTCTGGCCTCTGACGGCCCAGACCATCTGCATCGCCATGCTCAATGCGGAATCGCTCCGGGGCCAGGTGCTGTATGTGGCTGAAGATTACGAGGAGGAAAGCCGCTCGGCTGACCCGGTCGAGTTTATCACGTGCATGGACGAAGCCGAGCTCCTGACGGCTTTTTGGGATGTGGCCCGGCACTACGAGCAGGTCGTCACCTTCAACGGGCGCAGCTTCGATGTGCCGTTTATTTACCTGCGGTCGGCCATCCTCAACGTGCCCATCACCCGCAAGGATTGGCTGGGGTACCGCTTCAGTACCGAGCCGCATTGCGACTTGGCCGAACAATTCACCTTCTACGGCGTGAGCGGACGCGACGGGGCAGCGCGTCGGTTCAGCCTGGACTTCTATTGCAAGGCCTTTGGCATCGAGTCGCCCAAGGCCCAAGGTGTCACCGGTTACGACGTCAATCGGCTGTTCCAAGAGGGTCGGGTGCGCGAGATTGCCGAGTATTGCCTGCGGGATGTGCGTGCCACGGTGGCGCTATATCGGATTTGGAAAGAGCGCTTGGCCGGCATCAAGTGAACTGCGCACCACTGGGCCGGGGATGCCTGTGCTGTGGGAGCTGATCCGGGCAAATCACAGGCCGTGATTCGACGCCGGGATGTGTGGTTGTGCTTTGCCCTCCGCAGGGAAGCTCGCTGGGTGCGCGTGCCAGGGGCCACCAAGCTGGTCACGGGCATGGGGCCAGCTAACACGCAGCGCGCTTTGGCTCAGGCGCTGGCCAAGGCACGACCTGCGTGGGCATTGAGCTGCGGTTTTGCCGGGGGCCTCAACCCTCGGTGGGCGGCTGGGGCGGTGCTGTTCGACGCCAGCGAAACGCCCGCTCTAGCCGCCCGATTAGTGGCTGCAGGCGCACACCCGGCCCGATTTTGTTCGGTGGCTCATGTGGTGGTGACGGCAGCTCAGAAACGTGCGCTGCATCAGGCCACCGGCGCTGACGCGGCAGAGATGGAAGCTGAGGCAGTCCGCGCAGTGTGCCGGAGCTTGGGGCTGCCCAGCGCAACGGTACGGGCCATCTCAGACCCAGCCGACGCTGACCTGCCGGTGGATTTCAACCGGTTCATGACCAACAGCCACCGCCTCGATTACATCCGGCTCTTAATCTGGTTAGCCACGTCGCCCAGCCGGCTTAAGGGTGTGCTGCGGCTCCGGCGCCAGTGCCGGTTGGCCGCGCGCAACCTCGGTGAGGTGCTCACCCGAGCCCTGGCCGGCGATTGGCTTGACAGTGGGTGATGCACTTGGCGGGCGGCTGGGTGGCTTTGGCCTCTGCCCGCAGCTTGCTGGGCGCACTGGTGCACACGCCTGCATTGCCCAACCGGCCCTGGCCCCTGCCCGAATTTGGCGATGCCGGCAGGTCCGTTGGTTACCGCTGCGGTGGGATGCGGCGCTGGGCTGCTAAGCCGTAGAAGAAGGTGGCGCTGACGACTGCGTCGGTGTCGGTCTTGAGCCTGACCCAGTGGGCCGAATAGCCTTCAGGGAAAACGTGCTGAAAGGTCTGGTCAGGCGCCACGGTGAACTGGGCGTAGGGACTCCATGTGTTATCGGCTGCAACATCGACCTCCACGGTGAAGGTCACCGGTGTGGCTGCCTGGTGCGAGAGCACCAGCAGCTTGGGTTCGTAGCCCAGCATCAGATACGGGTCACTGGGTTGACCGGCTTGCACAGCGGTGTTTTTCCATGGGCCACCTTCCCCCGACGGCGGGCCCAAGCGCCACAGGTCGTCCACCTCGCCCAACCACAGCGCTGCCTGGCCATCGTCCGAACGGACAATGTGGCCAGATTCAGGCGTGCCGGCCGCCACGCCAGCCAGCACCAGCAAACCACGCCAACTGGCAAAGTCGCTGATGTGTTTGCGGTGCGTGGCCACCGGCCGGATCCGGCGCATGCCGCCTGAGGCTGGATAGGGCAATTCGTAAAAGGTCCCGTGCACATGCAACAACCGCCGTTCAGTAACCACTTCTCGGATTGTCCGTGGCCAGCCCGAGTGGAACGGCCTATCGAAGGCTGGCAAGGTGCGCGGTAGCCGGAACCGGTTGGTGCCTTCGATGCAAAGCACAGAAGCCGCGTCCACTTGGAACTCGGGCTCTCTGAGGCCAAAGGCGGTCCGCAACGTGGTTTCGGCAATGGTATTGGTGACTCGGCGCAGGCGCAGCGTGCCGTCCATCTCGTAGTAAGCCAACGTCGGCAGCCCGTCAGCCTTGACCACTGTGGCAGCAAATTGGAGCGTGCGCGCGTCCCCGGTGCGCGGGCGGACGATGCCGTCACTGTGAGGCTGGGCGATGGCCGCATCCGCCAACCCGGCAAATAGGCCCGGGTCAGCCGCCCGAGGCGAGTTGCTCAAATGGAAAAACGCCGTCACGCCCGAGGCCGCGCGGCTCGGCACCAGGCGCACCCACAGGGCCCGAAGCTCCGGTGATAGCACCAGCCACCGGTAACCGCCCGCCGGCACCGTGAGGTTCGTCAGCCTCTGCCAATGGCCGTTGCCGTCCGGATCATATTCGAGACTAAAGCTGACCCCTGCATCGCTGCCGTGCTTGAGGTGAAGCACACGCCGGCTGAACCCAGCCACAAAAAACGGGTCGCTCGGCTTGTCGGCACTGACCGTATCGTTCAGCCACACCGCACCAAAGCCGGCTGGTGCACCCCATTGGGCCAAGTCGCTGAGCTGGCCGAACCAAAGGGCCGAATGGGACTGGCCAGCCCATGGATTACCGCCGGTGGTGGAAGCGTCGTCGCGCCCCATGACCAATTGACCATTCCACATGCAATAATCCACCGGCATTTTGAGGTAAGTGCACAGTGGCGTTAGGCCGGCGGTCCGATTCGCCGCAAAGGTTTTTGGGAACCGGTAAAACAATCCGTGCATGTGCATCAGGCACTGGCCAGGGGCAATTGGGCGAATCCGGGGCCATTCGGTGAACCAGCCATGATCAGCGTCATGGGTATAGCTGCCTTTAGGCAGGCGCCACAGGTGCCACCGGCCACCGTCCAGCACCGCCAACATGACCGAGCGGTTATCCCAACCCAATGCCCAAAGCCGATCCTCCTCGGGTGCGTTGCCTTCCAAGCCTCCAGGGCCGGTCACCTCGGTGAACTTGGCTCGGTAAACCACCGTCCAGTTGGTCCCGTCCCAACTAGCTAGCACACCGCCGGCACCGTTGTTGGCATAAACCAGTCGGCCTTGGCTGGTGTTAAGACCTTTACCATGTGCGCCTGGCAAATTGGCCGGGCGCTGGCCCGGACCAGGCGGGGTGTTCATGTCGTGATACAGCTCCGTGACAGCCAAGCTGTGCACATCCACCTCGTAAAGGCCCTCTTCCATGGTGGCCAAATAAATCTTGTGGGCCGGGTCGGCCAGATGCCGCGCCGCCCCGGTCAATCGCCCGGGCATGCGCTGCGCCGACACGGCGCGCACGACGCCGTTGGTATCGATGAAGTACGGGCCTAAGATGGCCTGGTGCGATTCGCGGTGGATCATGCGGCTGGCGTGCGTGCCCCCTACGCTCTCCGGCCGAGCTGTGGCCACCAAGTTCGAGTCCAGCACCCACAGCTTGTCCGGGCCACCCCAAGGATCGTGAGGTGGGTAGGTCAGAAACCACAGGCGGCCTGCCCAGGGCAACAGCGCGCCAATGCCACATTCGCCGCCGTCACCGAACACTGCCAAGTGCGGATAGATGCCGCTGATCTTCCGAAAGCGGTCGGTTTGGGGCTCTGGAGCTGCTTGCACTGGGGCGGGGCTACTGAACAGCAGACCCGCCATCAGGCCTGCGGTCCAGGCGACGGATTGAACTGGTGCGTTGCGCATACAAAGGATCCGTAGGCCCTTTGGTGCTCGGGCCGGCTCAACACCGTTCTGGTCCGATCAAGGCTGCGCTGGGATTTGTTTCTCCAAAAACGCCATGAGGCTCGTGGCTGGCACCTGTCGTGGTAGCAGCGCAAACAGGCTCGGTTGCCACGGGTCCAACCTGACCGTGATCCGGTCGGTGTGGCCCAAATAGGTGCCGGTCCGGAGGTCATACACATGGGCCGAGCTGGGCAGGACGGCCTCAAGTTGGATTGGCGTTTCCAAGGCTTGGTTGCCGCCAGCCTGCGCCAGGTCCTCGCTCATCCGATACGAGATATTGCGTTCGAAAGCCAGCAACCGCGCTGAGCCGAGCTTGAACCGGTGCACCCGAGTCCGGGTTTGCAACGGCACACGGACCTCAGGTGATAGGTCCGCTAAGAGCTGGCCCACCCACTTGGCCCAGCCCAAATCCGGCTCGGCGGCTAGGCGACTGCGCGCGTATTGAGCGATATCGCCCGGGCGAGTTGCAGTGCCGGTGGCTGCACAAAAGCCGTAGCTGCACGCAGCCGAGTGAGCCAGCGGGAACCAATCCTCCAACGGACTCCGCGGGCGCAACCGCCCGTGCTGGTCGAACAAACCCGGTGTGCCGTCGCACAACACGAGCCGCTTGGCGCCGTGCCCAGTCAAGTTGCAGGCTGCAAAGGCTCGGATCTGGTCCGCTTCAGCCGCACTCAGCGCCAAGGACTGGGGCATGACCAGCCCGCGGAAGTTGCGCTTGAGCAGTTCACCTTGGGCCATTTGTTCAGTGGCCACAAACACCGGTGAATAGCCCAGGTCCTGCAACGCCTTCAGCCAGGCTTCGCGCACTCGCACCATGCGGTTATGCTGCGCTTCGTAACTGGAAAAACGCCGAGGCCAAGTCGATCCATCCACAGTGGACTCCAGCAACCAGTCCACTTGCAAGCTGGGTTGCGAATAATGGATGGCAATGGGATCGTGCTGTTTGGTGGCACGCAGAAACAGGCGCGCCACCGGCCCGGTCAGCTCTTGCAGCACCGGCGCCAGCGCCGTTGCCTTAGGCGTGAGCGCGGGCCTGTCATTTTTCCAGTCCAGGCAATCTTCGCTCCACCACACAATGCAGCCCCGGTCACCCTCAAGCAACAAATGCCACAAGCGCCGGCGCGCCAGACGTGTGTCCTTTTCGAACACCGTGCACAGGATGGGTTTGCCCGGCATGAACGAGCCGAAAATCTCGCGTGCGTTGCCGATATCATAGGGCTCGACCCAATCCAACACCTGCGCCAACCGCCACAGGTCGTATCCGCCGAAGGCGTGCGGCATTTGGGTGCCTTCAATGCCCACGGGCGTCTGCGGGTCCAGCTCACGCGCTGCTTGGCGCAACGCAGCCAGCGCGTCGGCCAAAGCTAAGTCCATGTAGGTGCGGAAATCGCACCACGGCGCAAAATTCCATCGGGCCGGCTCGCGTCGGGCGGTGGCGGGATCGAACCTGAGCTGCTGCAGGGCGCGCCAGTCTGGGTTGCCTTGAGGCAGGGCTTGGCCACTGGCCATGCGATGTTTCATCTGGTCGGTGCTAAAGGGCCTCACCTGGTCCCAGTGAGTAAACTGGGTTTCCCACTGGGCATTGAGCGCTTCCAACGCTGCACGGTCGGCTTGGGCTTCAGCAGTCTGTGGCTGGGGCGGTTTGGCCTGGTTTGCCCCAGGCTCCAATGGTGGCAACGGCCAGACCGGCGGGCATTCAAGTCCGGGCTGGTACTGCGCTTTGAACCAGCGCCGAAATCGGGCCAGGGTAAGCGGATGAAAATCGTAATCGAACGGGTTGGCCGAGATGGTCACCGACAACTCGTCGCGCAAGTTGTAAGCGACCGGACGATGAGGGGCGTTGCGGCGGACGGTGGCTTGGACCTGCTGACGTGCCCAACTGCGCCAGGCCGGGTCATCCAGGCAATACTCACGCACGAATGCGGTTTCAGGCCGACCAGTCCGCATCCAGTCGCCAATGAACTTCTCCCAGTTCCGAACCTTCGAGTTCCATTTGAGGCACAGGCCGCGGTTGACCAGGTTCTCGACGTAATAGGGGAAGCGATGCCCCACCCAGAGCTGCGGATCTTCACCGTCATAGACCATGGCGGTGTTGACGCCCAGTTGAGCCAGGCATTGGAGCAGCTCGGGGACTTTATCGGGCCTTCGCCGCACGCTGTCGCCCATCCACAGGATGGTCCGATACTCCTCCCAAGGCCGGAGCGGTTGGCTAGCGGCCTGGTGCACAGCAGGCAAGAAGTGCGCCGCCAAAATCAGCCCTAGCCATGGCCGCATGCTTTGCATGCAAACCATTCAACCGTCCTTAGTCCAGTTTGGCAACGGCCCAAATCGGCAACCCGGCGAATCGCATTATCCTGCTTTCCGCCGACTCACGTCGGCGGTTACGTTTTTTTGGCTTCTGCCGGCTGGAAGCCGGCGATACGGCAGGTTGGAAACCTGCGCTAGCAAACCCAGCGCCGCCGCGTGACCCCAGACCCGCGCACCGCGTAGCGGTGCTTCGATGGTAGCCGTGGGTTTTAACCCACGGTTCGCGTGCAGCCCAACCCGACGCGTCGCGGAGCGACGCGTGAATGCATCCCTCACCGATTTCAGGCGGCGCTCCGCGACGCAATACGAATTTGGGCTCGTTGCTCACCGTGGGCTGAAGCCCACCGCTACCGTCAAGCCGTCGCTCCGCGACGGCCCCAGCCAGCTTGGGCCATCGGGACGCAGCAGTCTTTTGTATGCACTGGCGGCTGGAAGGCGGCGATGCTTGAGCCGTGGGGTAAGGGCCAGCGGCTATCCGCGGCAGTCGCGCAGACAAATACTCCACTGGGCAGGCAGGTTGCAAACCTGCGCTAGGCCAGGCATACCAGCCTGCAATAAACTGAGGTGCGCCCCCGACACCTGCGCACTGGCATCACGAGGTTTGACCCGAAGCGCAACCAATGGTCATGCCAAGGGCGAGGCCGGTCCGGCTAGCCAGAGGTGCCCTCGGCCAGCGCGGGTGCCGGCTCGTCCTCGTCTTCACTGACCACCGGGGCGATGGCCTGCAGCTGATCGCCTGGGTCCAGGTTGATGAGCTTGACGCCCTGGGTATTGCGACTGGTTTGGCGGATGTCGCGCACGCGGGTGCGCACCATCTGGCCTGCGGCGGTAATGAGCATGATTTCTTGGTGCTCTTTGACACTGAGTGCGCCAACCACCAGCCCGGTGCGTTCGGTGGTTTTCATGGTGATGATGCCTTTGCCGCCGCGGGCTTGGAGCCGGTATTCATCAAAGGCAGTGCGCTTGCCCAAGCCGTTGTCGCCCGCTACCAGCAACGTGGCATCGGGCACCACCACCGCTAAAGCCACCACCTCGTCGTCGGGCTCCAGTTCGATGCCCTTGACACCCGCAGCCGGTCGGCCCATGGGCCGGACCTGTTCTTCGGAGAACCGGATGCTCATGCCTTGGCGGGTAATGAGCACTACCTCGTCGTGGCCGGAGGTGCGCTGCACATCGATCAGCGTATCGCCCGGCTCGATACCGATCGCGATGATGCCGCCCTTGCGCACGTGCGCAAATTCCTCCAGCGCAGTCTTCTTGACCGTGCCCAGCCGGGTGGCAAAGAACAGGTAGCCAGGTTGTGTCCAGGTGGCATCTTCATTGTTTGGCCCGGTCTTGGCTTGCACACAGATCAGCGCAGCGATCTTCTCGCCTTCCTTCAACTCCAGCAGGTTGGCAATGCTGCGGCCTTTGGCTGCCCGGCCCATGTCCGGGATTTCCAGCACCCGCTCGACATACACCCGTCCGGTGTTGGTGAAGAACATCAGGTAATCATGGGTCCGCGCAGTGAACAGGTGTTCGATAAAGTCTCGGTCCTCAGACTCAGCGGCCGCGGCGTCGCGGGTGGTCATGCCAATGACCCCTTTGCCGCCACGACGTTGCGTGCGGTAGGCGCTGACGGCAGTGCGTTTGATCAGGCCGTTGTGGGTGATGGTGATGATGACGCCCTCGTTGGCAATCAGGTCTTCGATCGAGATCTCGCCCTCGTCCGGCACGATATCTGTCCGGCGTGGCGTAGCGTATTTCTGCTTAATGGCTTGGAGTTCCTGTTTGATGATGGCCAACACGCGTGCTTCACGCGCCAGGATGTCGCGCAGGTCTTGGATTTTGTCGAGGGTCTGCTGGTATTCGGCACGTACCTTGTCGCGTTCCAGCCCAGTTAATTGGTACAGCCGCAGGTCCAGGATATGGTCCACCTGCGCTTCGGTCAGTAGGTACCGGCCATTGGTCAGGCGCGACTCGCTGCGGATGCGCACGCCGAAGTGCTGGACCTGGGCACCGGTAAACTCGAAGGCCAACAGCTTGATCTTGGCCTCCTCCCGCGTGCGCGAGTTGCGGATCAACCGGATAAACTCGTCCAAATTGGCCAGCGCAATCAGCAGCGCTTCGAGCTGTTCGGCTTTGGCTTCGGCTTGTTTGAGTAGGTAGCGGGTGCGCCGCAACACCACTTCGCGCCGGTGCTCGATGTAGCATTGGATCAGTTCCCGCAGGCTCAGCGTCTTGGGGCGGCCACGATCGATGGCCAGCGCGTTGACGGCGAAGGTGGTCTCCAGTTGGGTATGGGCGTAGAGGTTGTTGATGACCACCTTCGGCACCGCGTCCCGCTTCAGCTCCAACACAATGCGCGTCTGCTCGTCGGACTCGTCCCGGATGCCCACAATGTCGGTGAACCCGGGAACCTTGTCATTGACCAGGGTGCCGATCTTCTTGACCAGCTCAGCGCGGTTGACGTTGAAGGGGATCTCGGTGATGACGATGTGTTCGCGACCGCCTTTGAGCTGCTCGACGCCGACCCGGCCCCGGACTTTGACCGTGCCGCGCCCGGTCTCGAAGTATTGGCGGATGCCCTCGATGCCGCAGATGATGCAGCCGGTGGGGAAATCCGGGCCTTTGATGTACTGCATCAACTGGTCCGTGCTCAGGTTAGGGTTATCGATCTGGGCACAGATGGCATCGACGACCTCGCCCAGGTTGTGTGGGGGCATGTTGGTGGCCATGCCCACGGCAATGCCGGTGCCGCCATTGACCAACAGATTCGGGAACGCTGCCGGCAACACCGTAGGCTCGACGGTCTGCTCGTCGTAGGTGGGCACGAAATCGACCGTGTCCTTGTCCAAATCCTCCATGAGCACCGCGCCCAAGGGGGTGAGCCGCGCCTCGGTGTAGCGCATGGCCGCCGGCGGGTCGTCATCCACCGAGCCGAAGTTGCCTTGGCCATCCACCAGGGTTTCGCGCATGGCCCACGGCTGGGCCATGTGCACCAAGGTCGGGTAAATAGCCTGGTCGCCGTGCGGATGGTATTTGCCCATGGTCTCGCCCACGATCCGGGCGCACTTGAGGTGTTTGCGGTTGGGCAACAGGTGCAGGTCATGAAACATCGCATACAGCAACCGCCGCTGCGATGGCTTGAGCCCATCCCGCACGTCTGGCAACGCGCGCGAGATGATCACCGACATCGAGTAGTCCAAGAACGAGTTCTTGATCTCCTCGGCGACGTTGACCTTGATGATCTTCTCATGCGCCGCAAACAGGGGCGTCGTCTCAGCCGGAAGCTGCGGCACGTTGGAGTTGGAAGGGGTATCGGGCATGACGACAACTCAATGCCAGGCAGCAGCCCAAACCGATTGGCGCCGAGCTGCTGCCAGGCTAAATGTCCAGATTCCGCACATTCAGCGCGTTGTCTTCGATAAACTGCCGCCGCGGCTCGACGTCCTCGCCCATCAGCTTGGTAAACATCTCCTCGGCTTCGACCGCGTCGGTCAGGTCGATGCGCAACAGTTTGCGTTTGCCGGGGTTCATCGTGGTCTCGAACAGTTCTTTGGGGTTCATCTCGCCCAGGCCCTTGAACCGCTTGATCTCCAAGCCGCGTCGGCCAATTTCCTTGATGCTGGACAGGATCTCACCAATCGAGAACAGCGGCTTGACGGTCTGTTGGTCACCCTCGCCTTCGATCAATTCGAACAGGGGTTTGTCCTGGGCAGCGTAGTGTTCGACGTTGAGCCCTTTGCGGGCCAGCTTGGCCAGGAGCTCGGCGACCGCTTTGCTTTCGTGCAGTTCCACGTGCTGCGCGCGTCGGCTTGGCCCATTCTTTTTCTCGGCAGCGGTGTCAGGCTCGCTGGAGCCGAACAAGCCCAGGTCAGGATTGGCCTCGCTGAACTCCTTCAGCTCATCGTCCGTGCGGAAGTAGAAGACCTTTTCGTCGTTGCCCTCGCGCACCCGGACCAGGTGTTTGGGCAGCTGGTGGGTAGTGGGGTCGCGATGCTCGATGTAATCCGCAAAATCCCCACCGTGCCGGCGCAGTGCGCGGGCGTATTTGTCCAGGGCCTCCAGCAGTTCCAAGATTTCCTGGAGCTGCTTCTGAGTGAGCGTGCGGCCATCGGCCACGTTGCGGAGCTGGACCTCTTCGCTGCCCAACTGGATCAGAATCCGGTTCAGGGCCGCGTCGTCCTCGACATACTCGACCCGTTTCTTGCGAGTGATCTGATACAGGGGCGGCTGGGCAATATAGACAAAGCCGCGTTTGATCAGCTCGGGCATCTGCCGATAGAAAAACGTCAGCAGCAGCGTCCGGATGTGCGAGCCGTCCACATCCGCATCGGTCATGATGATGATCTTGTGGTAGCGCAGCTTTTCGATGTTAAAGGCCCCTTCCCCTTCGCCATCGCCAATGCCAGTGCCGATGGCAGTGATCATGGTGCGGATTTCCTCGTTTTGGAGCACTTTGTCCAGTCGGGCCTTCTCGACGTTGATGAGCTTGCCTCGGATGGGCAGGATGGCCTGGAACCGTCGGTCGCGCCCCTGTTTGGCTGAGCCACCCGCCGAATCGCCCTCGACAATGAAGATTTCGGTGTTGGCCGGGTCGCGGTCCGAGCAATCCGCCAGTTTCCCCGGTAGGCCCCCGCCGGTCAGTGCCGTCTTGCGCACCGTCTCGCGCGCTTTGCGGGCCGCCTCACGCGCCCGGGCGGCTAAGAGACACTTTTCGATGATCCGTTTGGCCACCGGCGGGTGCGCGTCGAAGTAGGTCATCAGCCCGTCATAGACAATCGACGACACAATGCCATCCATCTCGGTATTGACCAATTTGACCTTGGTCTGGGACTCGAACCGCGGGTTGGGCAACTTGACACTCAACACGCAGACCAAGCCTTCGCGCACATCATCGCCCGAGATGGTCGGGTCTTTGTCTTTGAGCAGGTTATTCTGTTTGGCGTATTGGTTGATGGCGCGCGTCAACGCGCTCCGGAACCCGGTCAAGTGCGTGCCACCATCGGGGTTGGGAATCGAGTTGGCAAAGCACAAAATCTGGTCGTTGTAACTGCTGTTGTACTGCAACACGCAGTCCACAAGCACCTCCTCCAGCCGGCCCTCCACTTCCACCTGCCGACGTCCACTCAACACGATGGGTTTGGGATGAATGACTTCCTTGTTCTTGCCCAACTGCCGCACGAACTCTTCGATGCCGTCCTTGTAGTAGAACCGCTCGGTCTTGTCCACCCGCTCGTCGGTCAGGATGATCTCCACCCCCGGATTCAAAAACGCCAGCTCGCGAAGCCGGTTGGCCAAAATCTCGAACTTGAACTCGGTGGTCAGCGTGAAAATCTCCGGGTCCGGCTTAAACGTAATCAACGTGCCGGTCTTTTTGGACTTGCCGATCACGCGCAGCTTCTCGGTCGTCACCCCGCGCGAAAAGGCCATGTGATACACCAAGCCATCCCGGCACACCTCGACCTTGAACCATTCCGACAACGCATTGACGCATTTGGCCCCCACCCCGTGCAGCCCGCCGGAATACTTGTAAGCGCCCTGCCCAAACTTCCCCCCAGCATGCAGGTTGGTCAGCACCAGCTCCACCGCAGGCATCTTGAACTTCGGATGCTCATCCACCGGAATGCCGCGGCCGTTGTCCCGCACGCTCACCGAGCCGTCCACGTGGATGGTCACTTCGATCCGGTCGCAATAGCCGGCCAGGTGCTCGTCAATCGAGTTGTCCAGCACCTCGAACACGCAATGGTGCAGCCCGTTTTCGTCCGGGTCACCAATATACATCCCTGGCCGCTTCCGCACCGCCTCCAAGCCCTCCAGCTTATCAATCTTGGAGGCATCGTACTTTTCGGCCTGGTTGGCGGTTGTTGCCGTTGTCTCAGCCTGAGCCGAGCTATTTTTCTGGGCCATATACACCATGCCGGGGGGCCACAAGCGCCGCCCCAACTTCGTATGCCACAAGGTAGGAGTTAAGCCGCTTTCTAGCAATCCTTATTTCACCGGCCCTGGGTGGGTCATCCCCAACATCTGGGGCGGACGGACTGCTCCGACCACAACATTTTGGGCCTCCTCGCCCGGCCTAGCCTCCTCCTGCGCCGACCACCCAGCCCCCACTTCGCGCCCCGAACCGCGGCGGCAGAGGCCTCCGTGTAGGCATCTGCGCACAGATAACCGCCGCTGGTCAAGCGGCGGACATTTGCGGCAGCCAACCGGCGCGCACGCCTGGGTAGGCAAGCCACCGCACCCACGCACCTGTCTACCAAGGTGTCCGGCACTTGGAACGTGGCCGCCGTCAGGCGGCGGGTATGGGCCGGGCGCAGCCCAAAGCCGCTTCGTGACCGCAGCGCCCGGTGCCCCAGCAAACCGCGGCTCCCCGACCCACGATCGGCAGAGTCTGAACAGGCGTCCGAACTGTCGGGGACCCCAAGGGGTGCAGAATGTCACTCGGCTGCGCCGTCGACTGGCTGCTTAACAAACCAGCTACTGGGTGCTGGAGCTCTTGCGAGCCTCGAAATTTCGAGCCTTCAGATTTGTCTTGAATTTCGGGCTTTGCATTTTCGGTTCTTTGCCCCAGCGCCCGGATGGCACGCAGGTCTGCCGGTAGGCCCGCCTCCAGTCGCCTCACCGTGACCGGCGGCCGTGGCATGCCTGAGTGCGCTCAGGGTTCAGGTCCGAAGATGATCTTGGCGCGTTGACGGTGGTATTCGGCTGGGGTGATCTTGTCTTGCTTGTATGCTTCCAACAATTCGTCCAGCAGCTTGCGTTTGGCCGGCGAAATGGGCGGAGGCGGCCCTTCTTGGGCTGGAGGCACAGCCTGAATGGGGGGCGGCTGCGGTGGTTGTTTGGGCTTGGACGGTGGCTTGGTTTTTTCCTTTTCGGCCTTGGCTTGCTCAGCCTGAGCCTTGGCTTGTGCCTTTTTGAGTTTGGCCTCTTCACGGGCGCGGGCCTTTTCGGCTGCCTTGGCTTCGGCCTCGGCTTTGGCGCGAGCGCGGCGTTCAGCCCGAGCCTGTTCGGCGGCTGTGTCTGCTGCAGGTTTAGCAGTCGGCGGCTTGGGTTGGGCAGCCGTTTCTTTCGCTTTAGGGTGGGCTGGAGCTTGAGCTGGCTGGGCTGGGGGTGTTACCACCACTGGGATAGTAAGCTGGGGCGTCGGGGATGGAGTGGGCTGGGCTTGTCGTTTTGAACGAGCTCGAGTGGGTGCCGGCGGTGAGGCCATTTCGGCCATTTTAGCGCGCAATAGTTCGCGGGCTTTTTGTTCCATCTCAGGGGTTAGGGTGGGTGCGGGTTCCGGCGCTTGAGGTGGCGAGGCGGTCACCGCAGCCGGGGCTGGTTGAGCTGGAGGCGTAGGGGCAGCCACTGCCGGAGCCGGGACAGCAGCCGGCGGTTGGGCCGGCGGCGGTTGCGCTGCAGGTGGCTGAGTTTGGGCTGGAAGCGACGGTGGCGCAGGAGGTGGTGGGGCCATCTCGGCAATCTTGGCCCGCAACAGCTCGCGGGCTTTCTGTTCCATCTCAGGCGTGAGTGTTGGCTCCGGTTCGGGCACTGCAGGTGCGGCGGTAACAGCGCGGGCAGGCTCAGCCTTTGTACGTTGCCGCGTTTGTGTGGCCTTGAGGATCTCGGCTTCGATGCGTTTGACCTCTTGCTCTTCGGACTCGGGTGTCGGCTGGGTGCCTGGCGGGGTGGCGACCGCCGGTGCAACAGCCGTTGGCGCTGTGGCCGCTGGTGTTGCCTGCGCTGGTGGAGCAGCCTGCCGGGCCTTCTTGCGCTGTTCAATCAGCCGCTGCGCTTCGGCTTGGGCTTGGCGTTTGGCAGCTTCGCGTTGGCGAGCTTGGAATTCCTTTTCGGCCTTTTCCTGTTCGCGGCGCAGGGCTTCCTGAGCTTTGCGGTGAGCCTCAACTTGGGCCGGGGTTTCTTGGATGACGGGAGGCGGTGCGGTTGCCGGAGCTTGGGCTGGAGGATTGGTGGGCTGCGAGGCGGCCAACGCTTTGCGCAGCACCTCCAAAGCGCGATTGATCTCATCTGGGCTAGCGGGCTGTGGCTGGGCAGCCCAAAGCCCCCAGCTCATCAAGCTGCAGCCCAGCAACCACGTCAAAATTCGCATGGCGTTGCTCATACTCAAAAGCTTCGCGCGAGGCAACTTGAATAGTGCAGCCTCATGTTGCTTAGACCGGGCACAGCCGCAATCCGCGCGCGGCTTGTTGCGAGTCGGCAGTTGGCTGAGCGGTGGCCCGGATACGACGCCATTGGCCTAGGCTCAGCCAACCCACGCTGGGCCGCAATGCTGTTCAAAACGTGCGGCCTCAAGGCCCTCACGGTAAGTCAACTCGCACGGTGACCAAACTCCAAGCTGGCACAACCACTGGGCTCGGGGCTGGCTGAAGGGGCTGCTCGCGACCGTCGCTCAGCCAAATAGCCCGCGGCTTTGGCTCATTCCATTCCAACAGCGCCCGGCTGTCTTTGTCGGTTGGGTTGAACAGCCGCACGATGAGGGCCTGGCCGTCCTCGGCGGGCTTGACGGCAGTAGCGATGATGGTGCCGGCACCCTGGGTTCGCAGGCCCGCCAGGCGTGGCCGAGCCGGAGTGGCGCCCCGAGCCGGGGCTACGACCGGCGGCTGACTGTATTCAAGGCCGAAGGCCGCTGCCTGGTGAGAACCGCCTCCGCCGTGCGGCCAGATGATGTAGCGGAAAACGGTTGGCCCTTCCTGCTCGGCCCGGTAGTTGGTGTGCCAATGATTGTTCATGGCCCAGGAATAGATGGTGGTCGAAGGCTCCAGCTTGGTGATCCAGTCGCGCAGCGACATGGACCCGATGAGGTTGGCGGTGATGCCGCCAATCTCGACCAAAGGCGCGTCGGGCGTCAGCCAAGTGACGCCAAAGTCCGAAGCCGAGATGTCCACGTAGCGCTGCACGGTGAACCAGTTCCGGCACGCGCCGGGTAACTGGTCTTGTTCCGGTCGCACCTCGGCCCAAGGCACATCCATCCGCACCACGCCGCCGGGCACGTTGAAGCCGAAACCGAAGTGGACGCCTTCCTTGGCGCGGACGGGGAGCTTGTCCACCGTGTTGATGATCTCCAGGTAATTGCGAAGCGCGTGGAGGCGGTATTCGCGGGTGAGTTTGCGGCAACCGGGCGCGTCGGATTCGACCAGCAGCGAGGCCACCAGCGGCCCTTGTTCTTTCACGGTGATCTTCACCGGGCCGTTGCGTTGGAGCTTTTTGAGGTCGCTGCCGGGCAAGTAGAAGTAATCGTTCAAGCCGGTGGGCGCTTTGGGGTCCACCAGTTCGCGGTCGCCAACCCGCAGGCTGGCAATGCCCCCGGTCTGCGCGTCCAGCCGGACCGTCAGGCCCGGCCCGGCCGCAGAGTCGCCCGTGGTCAGCGTGGCGCCCTCGGCTTTGGCGCTGGGGCCGGCGGCCCGCTCCGGTGCCGGCCCGGCGCTGAGGACGAACCGGCGCAGGCCGAATGGCTCCAGCCAAGTGCGGAAGATCAACTCGCCCGAACTGAGTCGTTGCGCTGGCAAGGCCGGGCCAGTAGCCGAACCGGCTCGGACGACGTTACCCGCCCGCGCCAGCTCAGGCGGCACGACGACCAAGGTGTCGATCAGGTTCAACGAAGTGGTGTTGATGACGTCGAAGCTCCCCTCACCTTGGCCCTCTCCCCCGGCCGGGGAGAGGAAAGCCGCGCGGCCGCGCGCTTCATTGGCCTTGGCCAAGAGGGCGCGCGACTGTGCATCGGCGTCCAAAGCGAACTGCCGTTTGATGGCCCACTGGCTTTTGACGAAGGGATGGTCGGGCTGGCTGATGCTGTTGTGAGCGCCCCAGGTATGTTCGCTGTAGAGCAACACGTTGCGCCACGCCTGGTAGAACTCTTCCGCAGGCCAGGCTTTCGGGTTGAACAGGGCAAAGAGCGTCTCGGCCTGCACCAGCCGGTCGGCGGAGGCGCGGTTCATGGCCGTCTCCAACGCGCTGGAGCCGGCGCCGTCTTCCCAGTAGGGGGTGAAGTCACCGCGCGCGGTGGGGAGCTGCTCGCCGTAGTGCTGCTCGAAGTCGCGGAACATGTCGTCGGTGGTGGCAATGACCAGCTTCGGGTAGGCGTAGGTCTCGTTCCATTTCCTGACCGTGTCGGCAAAGCTCACGTCCGGCGGCGCGTTGTCGCCCAGGCAATGGCGGACTTGCACAAAGTCGTAGGGATAGCCTTTGTCTTCGAGGCTGGCGAGGTAGCGGAGCAGGTTTTCAGCCGAGCTGAACACACGGTAGTAGCCGGTGCCGGTCATCCACACCAGCACCCGGTCGCGGCCGTTCGGGCCGAGCCACCAGAAGGGTTTGTCGCCCCAGGCAGCGATGGTGTGGCCGATGCGGTCGCCGCCGTTGGGGCCGATGCTGAAGTATTTCACCCCGCTGTGGGCAAAGGCCGGCACCACGCCCCAGGTGTAGCCGGGCACATCGGTGATCATGGCCGAGGTGATGGGCACGCCGCACAGCTTGCTGATGCGATGGGCGCAACTGAGCAGCCGGAGCAATTCTTCGGGCCGGCACAACCCGGTCAGTTCATTGCCGTAAAGAGCCTGCAAGCCCACCTGGCCGGCCTTGACCGCCTCAACGAACCGCTCCCGTTGCTCGGGCGAAGCCTGCCGCAGGTAGCTGTCCACCGCCCAAAGCACCTCGACGTTCCACTTGAAGCGCGAGCCGGGCGGGTTGGTGGCCGAGCGACGCGCGGCCTCCATGGCCATTTCCAAATACTTCCACTGCGCCCGCTCGACATCGGTCTGGACGTGGGTGTAGCCGATGTCCACGTGCGAGTGCGGCAGCAGATACACCACCCATTTGCGGACCGGCTTGAGGGTGACTTCGCGGCTGGCCAGTGTGCTGCCCCCGGCTTCGACCGTCACAGCCAGGGGCTTGGGCTGGTCCACCGGCGGCACCGCCACTTCAAGCCGGGTTTGGCCGGGTTGCAAGGTGACCTCCAGCGGCGAGGCGCCCTCGACCCGCACATGCGCCTGGACGGGATCGCCAAAGTGCCGCACCGCCACCTGGACCACCTGCCGGAGCTGGCCGTTGCGCTCGACCAACACCGGCGGCGACTCGATGGCGCCGACCATCGTGCCCCCTGCCTCGGCCAACTCCAGCCCCGGCGGTGTCTCCAGCCCGATCCAGTCGTAGAGAATCCAACTGCCCGACCGGGTGGTGATGGCGATTTCGTTGGCGCCGGCTTTCAGCAGGCTGGCCGGGAAGGCAATGTCGAACGTGTGTTCCTTGCCCTTGGCCGGGTCGCCAAAGACCGAGGCGTCGCCGGCGCCGGCGGGCGGCTGATGCTTGAACTCGCGGCCATTGATCTGGATGCGCAGGGCCGGCGGATGATTGGCGTGGGTGTCCACCAGATCGAAGCGCAGCCTGGCCTGGCCCTCGGCGGGCGCGGCCTTCAGGCCAAAGACGATGGTGAACGTGTGCGCGCGGCTGCCCGCCCAACCGTCCACCGGGCCGGGATGAACGTAGGGCCAGTCGCGTTTGGGGTTGGATTTGCCGACCACGAAAAACCCGTCTTCGCGGAACTGGGGGTAGCCGCGGGGCGCCAGGGCGAACTCGCGGTTGTCGTTGTCTGGCTTGCCGATCTGCCACAGCACCATGGACTGGCCAGAGGCGGCCGTTGTCGAGCCAACCAAGGCCAAAACCAGCCCGACGCAGGCCCATCCAACCGGGCCGCACGGTGGGCGCCGCCCCTCCAGCTTCAGCAGTCGCATTGGATCAAACGACCAGGCGCTTGCGTATGGAGTCATGGTGTATCTTGGACGGCTCTCGCGGCCAACGGATTCGGCCGCTCACCTGTGCCGGTGGCTGGGGCAGGGGGGTGGGCAAAAGGTCGGCTGGCGCATTTGCGCGGCAGCGCCACCGACCTCAGTCACGCCAATCGGCCCTCCGCGTTAAAGACCGACCCACCGCAGCCACACAGCAACACGCCTTCCGACGAGAAAGTTTTCGTGGCCTGAACCGTCAGCCTGCCCTATGGTCCGGAGCGAGCAGTTTGATCGGACTCAAGTCTTGGTGCTATGCGTTCACGAGCAGAGATTATCGCTAAACTGGTCGATCCAGGCATTGTGGCGATCATTCGAACGGATCGGCCTGAACAGGTCATACCGGTTACCGAAGCGTTGTTGGCCGGTGGGATTGTGGCGGTGGAGATCACGCTGACGGTGCCCAATGCCTTGGAGGCCATCCGGCAAGCGGTGCAGCGGTTCGGCCAGCAGGCTGTCATTGGCGCGGGCACGGTGCTAGATGCCCGAGCGGCTGAAGCGGTGATCCAGGCCGGAGCCGAATACGTGGTGACCCCCATCACGCGGGTGCAGATTGTGTCGGTAGCGCATGCGGCTGACCGGCCGGTGATGCTGGGCGCTTACACGCCTACCGAGGCGCAGACCGCTTACGAAGCCGGAGCTGACTTTATCAAATTGTTCCCAGCCGACACCCTCGGCCCAGGTTACATCAAGGCCCTGCGTGCGCCGTTACCGCATTTGCGGATTGTGCCCACTGGCGGGGTGGACCTGAACACCGCCGCCGATTTCCTGCGCGCTGGCTGTGCCGCTTTAGGTGTGGGCTCAGCGCTGGTGTCGGCTGACCTGGTCAAGCGGTCGGACTGGGCTGAACTGACCCGCCGGAGTCGTGCGTTTGTCGAGATTGCACGGTCGGTGCGCGCTGCTCAGGCTACCCAAGCAAGCTAAGCTGAGTCTTGTGGCGGATGAACAGCGCGGCGGCCACGGGTTGTTCTTTGACCGGGCGGCTGGGATGCAGTAATGAGAGGTTCATGCGCCACGTTGCGGCAGCAGTGTTAGTGTTTGTAGGCGGGTTTGCGATCATGGTGCTGGAGATCACCGGTGCCCGGTACCTGGCCGCCCGTGGGTTTGGGAGCTCGTTTTACGTGTGGGTCAGCCAGATCGGCGTGGTGTTGGCCGCCTTGGCTCTGGGCTATTACGTCGGAGGCGCTTTGGCCGATCGGTATCAACGGATGGGTGCGTTGGCCTGGTTGTTGATCCCAGCCGGGTTGGTGACGTTTTCGATCCCGGAGTTTACGCCTCAGTTGGTAGATGCGCTGATTGGGCGGCATCCACCGGACCAGCCCATTGCGCGGCTGTGGCAAAAGCTGGACCCGGCCCTGGCCAGTGCAGCGGTGTTCTTGTTGCCCTGCTTTGCGTTGGCGACGTTGTCACCCTGCCTGGTGCGCTTAGCCTCCGCAGGCTTGACGCAGGTGGGGCGGGTAAGCGGTTTGATTTACGCGGCCGGCACGGTGGGCAGTTTAGCTGGAGTGTTTGTGTCTGGGTATGTGTTGATCGATCACCTGACTTTACCGGCTATTTTCCAGACCGTGGGCGTGGTGACCGGGCTGTTAGGTGGGCTGTGTTGGTGGTGGGACCGGTGGTTTGGGCCCATGCCTGAGGCGGCGACACCATGAGCGGGTTGAGTGTCCAGGCACGACTTGCCAGAGCTGCTTGGGCGGCAGCGTGGGTGCTCTGGGCTTCAGCGCCGCCCGCAACCGCCCAAAGCCAGATCGTGTTCCAGACGGTCACCCCGCACCACAGCATTCAGGTGATCGACCAGGGCGATCTGCGGATTCTGTCGTTTGACGGGGCGCAGCAGACGCGCATGTCATTGCGCGACCCGTTGACAGGGCATTTCCAATACACCGAACTGTTTCACATGGCTCTGCTGTGGCACATGGACTTGACCAACGTCCTGATGGTGGGCTTGGGCGGTGGCAGCGTGCAGCGGTCGTTTGCCCACTACTACAGCAACGTCACAGTCGAGACCGTCGAGATCGACCCTGAAGTGGTGCGGATTGCGCGGGAATACTTTGCCTTCAAAGAGTCGCCGCAACAACGAGTGCATGTGAGCGATGGCCGAGCGTTTCTGCTCCGCACCCGCCGACGGTTTGGGGCCATTTTCATGGATGCCTATACCGAGAACCGGTATGGGTGTTTTGTGCCGCCGCACTTGGTGACCAAAGAGTTTTTCGAGCTGGCCAAGTCGCGTCTGAGCACCAACGGGGTGCTGGTCTACAATGTGATCGGCCGGTGGCGCGGCGGTGGGGCTGATCTTGTAGGGGCGCTGTATCGGACCTTGCAGGCGGTTTTCCCGCAGGTTTATGCGTTCAAGGCGCGGGACAGCCAGAACGTGGTGCTGGTAGCGACCCTGTGGCCGCACCGGTTCGACTTTAACGTGCTGCAACAACGGTTGCACCTACTGGCCAAGCGCAGGCCCGCATTGCTGCCAACCTTCCGTGACCGGCTCTACGATTTGATGCCCGGCCCGCCACCGTCGCTGGACTTGTCGCCGGTGTTAACGGACGACTTTGCCCCGGTCGAGTCGTTGATGGACGCCGACTTACGTTGAAGCGCCGCTCAACCTGGGGCGGCCTACTTGCGCGCCGGCCAAACCGCTCTACATTTCTGGGCGACTGAGAACGACGAACAGTGTTTGACTTGGACCAACAATAGACCTCAAACAAAGGAACAGAACTATGGCATTCGAACTCCCACCGTTACCGTATCCCAAAGATGCACTGGAGCCTTACATCGACGCGTTGACCATGGAGATCCACCATGGGCGCCATCACAAGGCCTACGTGGACAACCTCAACAAAGCCCTGGCGGGCCAAACCGGTTGGGAAAATAAGCCCATCGATCAAATCTTGCGCAACCTCGCTGCTCTGCCCGAGTCCATCCGCACCGCCGTGCGGAATCATGGTGGCGGGCATCTGAATCATTCGCTGTTTTGGAAGTGGATGGCGCCCAAGGCCGGCGGCCAGCCTACCGGCAAGCTGGCAGAAGACATCAAAGCGGCCTTTGGCAGCTTCGAGGCCTTCAAGGCCAAGTTCGAGGAAGCTGGCTTGGCGCGATTTGGCAGCGGCTGGGTGTGGCTCATCCGCAACGGCACCCGGCTGGAGGTGGTCTCCACCGCTAACCAAGACAACCCCATCATGGGCAAAGCCATTGCCGGGTGCCAAGGCGAGCCGATCCTGGGCTGCGATGTGTGGGAACACGCCTATTACCTGAAGTATCAAAACCGGCGTGGCGACTACCTGAAGGCTTGGTGGAACGTAGTCAATTGGGCCGAGGTAGCCAAAAGCTACTGAAGCGGTCCCATCCAGCGCGCCAAAGCCGCAAACTGCTCCAGACTCACCGCCTCGGCTCGCACCTTGGGCGACAAACCCACTGCGGCGAATGCTTCAGACCAGTCGGTCTGGGGCCATTGGCTCTGAAGCAGTTTGAGCATGGTTTTGCGGCGCTGGGCAAAGGCGCGTTTGACCAAGCGGCGAAACGACTCGGCTTGCGCCGGCTCCAACAGCGGCTGGGGCCGGCGCAGCAACGTCACACACGCCGAATCCACTTTGGGACGGGGAAAGAAACAGGTGGCCGGAATTTTGAACCAAGCCGTGGTCTGGTAGCTGAGCTGCACCAGCAGGCTCAACAGGCCATACTGCGGCTGGCCTGGTGCGGCGCGAAGCCGCTGGGCCACCTCAAGCTGCACCGTTACTACCATGCGTTCCGGACCTTGCCGCAAGCTGGCCAGCTCGACCAACAACGCCGAGGCCACCGAATAGGGCAGGTTAGCCACCAGCTTCCAGCCGGACCAATCCGCCGGACCTTGTCGCACATACTCCAACGCATCGGCTTGGATCAGTTCCAGATTCCTCACCCTACCCAGCCGGGCCTGCAGCAGCCGCAGCAGCCGCGCATCCTTTTCAATAGCCAACACACGGCCTGCCCGGGCCACCAATAACTCGGTCAGCGGCCCCAAGCCCGGGCCAATCTCCAAGACCGAATCGTTGGGCTGCAGCTCAGCGGCTGCCACAATACGGCGGAGCTGGTTGGCATCATGCAAAAAGGTCTGCCCCAGCGCCTTGGTGAGCCGCAGTTGAGCTGCCGCCAGGGCCTGGCGCATCTCCGAAAGCGTCATAGCTCCTGCAGACATTGGCCCAGCGCAGTGACAGCCGCTTGAAGCTGCGCCTGGGTAATGATGAGTGGTGGGGTGAGGCTGATCACGTTGCTGTGCTCGCCTTCCGCCAACAGAATGAACCCACGACGCAACATGGCTTTGATCACCCGCTGCGCCTCAGCAGTAGCCGGGGTGCCGCTGCGGTGCCGCAGCTCCAGCCCAACCATCAGGCCTAAGCCGCGCACCTGGCAGGTCAATTGCGCGGGTCGGATGCTGTGCTGTAATCGGTCCAGCAACCACGCACCCAAACGCGCACTGCGCTGCACCAGGCCCAACCGATCTATCTCGGCCAATTGCGCCAAGGTCATCGCACACCCGACCGGATGAGCCAGGAACGTGCTGGTATGAATGGCTTCCCCACTGGATTTTGGCCAAGCCGCATCCACCAGGTCCGCTCGGCCCACGCAGGCTGACAGCGGAAACCCGCCGGTCAATGCCTTGCCCAAGCAAATCAGGTCCGGCACCACCCCGCTGTGTTCGCACCCAAACCAGCGGCCCGTGCGACCGCAGCCGGTGTAAATTTCGTCGAGGATCAACACCGCTCGGTGCGTGTCGCACCACCGCCGCAGCAGGGGCAAAAAGCCCGACGGCGGCACGCGAATACCACCCCGGCCTTGCACCGGCTCGACTAAGACCGCACCGATCCGATATCGCGCAGCTAGGCGATCGAGTCGATCCGCCAGCCGCTCCAGGTCGGTCGGCTGCGTGGGGAATGGCACAAAATGGCCGAACTGGCCCAGTTGACTCTGGAAGGGTGCGCGAAACAAAGCGCGGTGCGTCGCGTTCAGTGCGCCGTAGCCCAACCCGTGGTAAGCACCTTCGAAGGCGATAATGCCGCGGCGGCCGGTGGCCAGCAGGGCAGTTTTCAGGGCCGCCTCGACCGCCTCGAAGCCGGAGTTGCAAAAGATCGTTTTGCCTGTGAGCCAGTCGCAGATCGCCGCGGCGCGGCTTTTGTCATCTGGCCCCGTGGCCTTCCCAGCTCGGGTCCAACGCTCGAAGGTGCGTCGGCTCAGTTCGCGCGCCAAGCGCGCCTTCAGCTCGTGCGGGTGCACATCGCCCATGGCATGGAGCAGGCGGCCCATTTGCCGTTGGCCAGCTTGCACCACACGCCGATTCGCATGCCCGGTTGCAGCCACGCCGAAGGCGGCGGTCAAGTCCAGATACCGCCGGCCTGCAGCATCCCACACGTGCACCCCACGGGCCCTAGCCCACACAATCGGCCAGGAACCATCCGAGGCGATGAAGGTAACGTTTGGTGACTCGTACCGCTTGAGCAGCTCCAGCACCTGTGCAGCCGTCACAGCGCCCAACTTACGTGGCATCGTCCAAGGCTGAAACCCAAAAACCAAGCCCGGCCACAGCAACGTTGGCTAATCGCAATTGTGCAGCCGGTCATGAGCTTCTGCTTCGGTCCATGGCCTATAGCTTGCGGCCCGCAGAGGTCTTGAGAACCGGCTGCGGCCCCAGTGCCTTATTTGGCGCTGAAGGCGCGTTGGCAGGTGGGCGCTCGCGTTGGCAGATGGAGCTGAGCAAGCAGGCTGGTCCAGCTGCAGCCGTTCCTCAAGGCCGCAGCATCGCCCGATAGAACCGGCAAGAGCCTGGGGCGACTTCGACCTCGACCCCAAACTGGCCATCGGCTGACGCCTGCACCAAGCCTAAGTCGCTCCACACCCGCAAATCGGTTGTCTGTTGGATCAAGTAAGACAGATGCGGTCCACCGCGACCCGACAATTTCCATCGACCGGGTTGGTCCAGGCGCTGCATCGCTTGCAACTGGACTTGGGCATTCCACACCAGTGGGCAATTGCGGGTAATGCTCAACAGGTAATCACCGACAGCTTGGGTGGGATCGGCCCACCGGCCTGCGCTGACCCGCACCCAGAGGAGGCTGGCGGTGGGCACCCGGTACACCAAGCCTTCAGCAGGCGAGAAGGGTTGGGTCGCGGTCAAATCGTTCGGAATGGAATTGGTCTGGGAAAGGTGGGCGGGGTCATCCACGAACACCAACACGTTTCCGTTGCTGTCCAGCAACTGCAGTTGCGCGTCCAAGGGCGTATTGTCGCGCAGCGGATCGCCATCCAAGCTCACCAAGATTATGTCCCCTGCCTGGGCATTGAACGGATAATAGTCCACATCCGGCAGTGGCTTGAGCGGGTCCAGGGTGCCGTAAAAATAGCCGCCTAGATTTGCCATCGGGTTGCTGAGCACTTGGGCTGGAGTGTCATTGGGTTCTTGTTCTCGTTGCGCCCAGGACAAGGGCGGCTGGATCGCCGCATAGAGTCGGTACGGGCCCGAGGCCACCCCTTTATGATCGATCCGCAAGAAGACCGTGCCGCCGGGTAACGGCGTGCCGGCCATGTTCGGCGAGCGATATCCAAAGGATTTGTCATTGTTATCATCGTCATACTCCAGGACGCGGGTGCTGGTGGTGACTCGCAAATCAAAGTCAGTCAGGTCCGCTGCCTCTCCGTCCAGCAGGACGAAGAGCCTTGAACCGGTGGGCGGTGCCCCCAACCGATAGAAGTCCACATCCCCAGTAGGCACGACCATGCCGGTGATGGCACACCCAAACAGGTTGGCTGCGGCCGGTGTGTTATTCGTCTCGGCCTCCTGCAGACATGGTGTCACGCAGACGGTGAACTTGCTTCCCGGACTGCACGCTGCATCATCCACCACCAGATACACGATCTGGTTTGATGCCAAGGCCACGCAAGGAATCTCCTCCGCACTGCTGGCCGGACTCCGATTGGCGGCGCCTAAGCACGCTGACACCGCGACCGGCGGTTGACCCGTCGGACACGTTCCTAACAAATAGATCACCAAATCGTTGTACGAGGCAGTGCTATAGTCCCAAACCTTGAACGAGTAACGTCCTTGAGCCGGGGCGCGAAACGCAAACACCACGTCAGGCCCTGCCGCGGTGGCTGGTTCATCGAACAAGTTAGTGAAACAAGCGTCTGGGCCCACTTGGTAATCATTCCGAGCCCCCCACGTTGCACTGGTGACGGGGATGTTGAGGCTGAGAGGTAGCGCAGTTTGGCAAGTCTCGTTGGGCATTTGAGATGGCTGGCTAATCAGCAGTTGCACATCGGCAGTCTCGGGCGCTATTTCATCGGTGTCCTCGCCGAAGCGCCACACCACAATGTAGTAGGTCGTGCCGGCATTTAGGAGAACCGTCAGGGCGGCCTGCAGCCTGAGGTACCCACACACGTCGTCAGCGCAACCTTCGACCCCACATAATTGTGGCACCTCGACAAACGGGCCGGCACAGCCGTTAGTGGAGGTGTAGATGGCCATTACCGTGTCTTCCACCGTGGTGGCCGTAGGGGCATCCGCGCAGGAACTAATCGTGTAAACCGCGGTCGTGGCCGGGGTAAATCGATACCAGAGGCTGTTGGCTACCCAGTCGTTACAGGAAGCCAAGACCGAATCCCCATTCGTCGATGTGCCAATAATACTCTGCACGCTGGTCAAGTAGGGGAACGGCCCGGCCGAAGGAATGACCTCTGCCCCAGCGCATGTATCGTTGGTGGCAGCAGCCCAAGCCACCGACCCGCCGAGGCCGCATGCGACTAGGGCAGCGCCCAGCCCCCACTTGACGCCGGTGCCAAGCGCCCGCCTCAACAGGCAGTAGCCACTGTTGTAGGCCCGCCGCAATAGCGCCGCAGCAGCTTCAACCGCGCCCGGCCTCAGCCGGCCCTGGTCATCCGCAGCATTGAGGCTGCCCGCCCACATCAAGCTCGGTTTCACTGGATTTGGATGCCCAATCCGATTCAGTTTCATCGCGACTTACCAATCGTGTGTTCAACTCAACTAGGTCCTGGATTACGCTGCGTCCGCGCCTGCCAGCACGCTAGCGCTGTCACTGCGGCTCCGAGCCGCTGCCCATTGCGGGCCCAAGTCCGTTTGCCCGCTTCCCTCCTTGGCCGCCGCCGCAAAGGGCGATGCCGGTTCAGTCCGATTGCGCCCTTTGTCCGGGGACACCATAAGCTACTCGCAAAGCCGGGTCTTGTCAAAGGTTGGCCCAGCCACCTGGGCCCGGCCTGGCGCTGGTTAAACAGGTGCACCGGTATTGGAGCCCAGGTGCAAGCCTACCGGTCCCGACAGCCGGCTTGTTTGGCACCCCAGTTGAGGCAGGCGTGGCATCGGGCTACCGCGACCGCTTGCCGACCCAACTACCGCCATGGCCGATTCCTCGCCTCGAAGCTCGGCCCGCGCCGAAGCGTCCCAGCAGGACGGACTGAGCTGAATGGCGATGAGTTCGAGCATGAACCTGCACAAACGGCAGGACCGTTGAGCTATCCCAACGGCATTGCTTCTGCGCCAGGCTTGTGTTTGTACAATGGCTCGGATCATGCGACCCGGGCAAAAGGCGGCAGGAGCACCGCTTCGTGTGGCGCTTGAAGGAAGCTGGGGTGGCTGACGGGACTCGAACCCGCGACAGCCAGATCCACAGTCTGGAGCTCTACCGACTGAGCTACAGCCACCGCGCTAGGGTCACCCTACGCCTCCAACCCAGTCCAGTCAAGCCGCTGCCACTGATCCGGCGGCTGGCGGGCTTGTCGCAAGGCGAATTTTTGTGCCCTTTGGCCAGTCGGTTTAGGGACACAGGTGCACAAATGTTGGTCGATCCATCATGTTGTTGGCTTGGCGCAGGAGAGCCTGGACGGGCTACAAGGGATTTCGCTCGACTGCCTCGTCAGCCCCCCGGGCACCAGGCATGCCGGATAGCGCCGCCGCGCGAATGGGGTGGATCAATGCAGCGGGGCCGTGCCGCTGCGGCTGGCGGGGCGAGTCAACGGTGTTGCTGGCTGCGACTGGCCACGATGGTCAGCATCTGTTGGCTAGGCCTGACGATACTGCTTGGCGCTGAGGCGGATCGGGTTTCCGGCGTGGTATGGACCATGGATGGCCAGCAGTATCAGGGTGAGCTGGTGCTCGGCAGCGCCGGCCTACAGGTGGCTCGGGCCGAAGGGCAGCCAATCCAAGTCCCATTCACGCGCTTGGACCGAGCCCTGCTCAGTTTGGGGCCGGACCTAGCGCAATTCGGCCCGTTGCAAGGAGGCTGGGTGGGGCAGGATGTGGGTCCAGTTGATGTGGCCGGATGGGCTGGGCAAGCCGGGTCGGCTTTCGCCCTTCGGGTTGTCGGCAATGGCAGCGAGGAGAGCACCGAGGCATTCCATCTGGTCCACCAGCAAGCTCAGGGTAACGCCGAGCTAGTGGCGCGCCTGCTCCGGATCAATGGGCCCGATCGACACACCCGGGCCAGTGTGACGGTGCGGGAATCGCTGGCTGCAGGCAGCCCGCTGGCTTTGGTGGGCGTCAGTGCTGGTGGCCCACTATGCTTTCAGGCCCGGTCCGAATGGGGCAAGAAAACCCGCACGCTGGCCCTGGCCCAATTGTCCTTGCCGCTGTGGCTACGGCTGGTCAAGCAAGGCGCCCAGTGCACGGGTTACTTCTCGACCGATGGCCGGCAATGGAACCTGGCAGCCAGCACTAATTTGGTCATGGGCGAGCGGTTCTACGTTGGGCTAGCCCTCAGTGCGCATGGCGCCTTCAACGTTGCCCAGGCGCAGTTTGATCAGGTGCATCTGATGGTCAGCGGCTTGCGGGGCGAATACTTTGCCGATCCGCACTTTGGGACAGTAGCGTGTGTGCGGGTAGATGCGCCCCTGCAGTTTGCCTGGGGCCACAGGCCACCGGTTGAATCCGTGCCAGCCGACCGGTTTTCAGTGCGTTGGACTGGGCAGATCGAGCCTGAGGAGTCGGGCGATTACACGTTTCACTTGGACACGGACGGCGTAGCACGGCTGTGGATTGGCGGCCAACTTGTGGTAGTCCATCAGCCTGGCCGGACCCGGTCTAGCGCGTCTTCAACCCAGCCCAGCACCGTGCGGCTTCATGCAGGGCAACAGTACGACTTGCGGCTCGAGTATGAGAAAACCGGCGGCCCGGGCTCGGTGTGTCTGGCTTGGACCACACCGCGTCGGCAACGGCGGGTGGTGCCGGCTGAGCGGCTGTATTGCGTGCCGGAATTCCGCGCCCAGCCCGGTTCAGCCATTGCTTCGCCTCCCAACTCGAGCATCGGCACAGCCAAAGGCGTGTGGCTGTGCACCGGATCATTCTTGGCTGGCCAAGTGCGTGCTTTGGATGCGCGCCAGATCAAGCTGGCGTTCCGGGGTGGACAGGAGCTTGCAGTGCCGACCAGTAAAGCGGCGCAGGTGGTGCTGCAAGTAATCGCCCAAGCCACGTCCCCACACCCAACTCGCCCCGGCGCACTCCTGCGCAATGGCGACTTGATCGAGGGGGTTTTCCGACGAATCGAAGGCCGCCATGTCCAGCTTAGCTCGGTCTTGTTCGGCCTACGGACGCTGAGCTTGGAGAATGTGGCGGTCCTTTGTTTGCGACCCGCGGTCCCCAGCCCGGCAACCTTCGAGGTGCGCACCCTGGAAGGAAGCGTGCTGCGAGCCGACTCGCTGCGGGCTGATCCAATGGGGCTGCAGGTGGATGAACCGGCGGTGGGGTCGGTCCGCTTGCCGCTCAGTGCACTGGCTGAGATTCGTCGGATCACGCGGTGAACCGCAGAACCCGACTGGCTGGTTTGGCCTGAACCAAACCGCTGAAAGACCTAAGCCGGTGCCGGTTCAAGCCCAAGCCAATAAGACCTTGGCTGGTAGCACAGAGCGCCGACTGACTCGCTCTGGCATCGGGACCGGAGCCGCCGGCCAGCCCCTGATGCACTGGCCAACGTGTCCTTCGATTCGGGCTTAACGCCGAGACGTGTGGAGCAAGGGCACGAAGCATCGAGCAGGGGGCATGGAGCAGGGCCATCGGAAGACGGAAGACTGAGGACGGAGCACCGAAGGCGCTAAACCGTAGCCGCCGCTGGCAGGCACCGGAAAGTGTAGCACTGCCCTGGGGAATCGAGCCAGCGTCGATTAACCACAGAGACACAAGCAGCCCACAGACAGACAGCCGTGGGAGTTCTTCGCGCGCTTCGCGTATTCTGCGGTTCGAAAGCATACAGTCAGGGTTCGGCCGGCCGGCGAAACTGACCGGCCAACGGCGGCGCCTGGCCCCGCCCATCGGACGCCAAGGCCAAGTCGGTCGAGCTTCCTGGTTTGGAAGGCCGACGCGGCGCTAGGTCCTCCAAAGCAATCCATAGCGAGGGTCACGACCCAAGCGCTGCACCGGGCTGGCCACGGCATAGGCCACTGGCTCCGGAGCCGAAGCGGCTTTGGGGTTTTAGTGTTTCGGGCCTTTGGATTGGTTTGGGATTTGGTGCTTCGGCCTTCGAATTTGACGGCTGCCACTATGGCGCCGCCGGGCGTAACCGCTGCATAGCTCATCCCCCGCAGAGTCATACCGAGCGCGGCATTGAGCCACCTCAGCCGGGCGGCCTGATGGTAGCCCAGGGGAAGCGCAGCGCGGCCCTGGGTAAGCGGGGCGGCGCAGTTGATCCATCTAGCTTTGGCCCCGGTCCACACTCTGTTACTCGATCGGTCCAGGCGGCTACCGGCACGGCAGTTCGCAAGCTGCCAACACCCGTTTCAGGCACGGCCAGGGTGCGTTGGCTTATGATGATGTTCGGGAGAAGCGCTTGGCTAGAGTCTTTTGTCTGCGGCCAGCCTCGCGTGTAGGGGCTGCAAGTCGGTCCGTGGTTGAGCTGGGTAAGGTGAGCGTGGCCTTGGAGCGCCTAGGCTTGGGCGGGAGGGCAATCCCCCAAGCCGCTAGCTCCTGCCGCAGCCGTTCCAATGGCAGCCCAACTACATTGCTAAAGGAGCCAGCGATCCGAGCGATGATTTCATGGCCATTTTCTTGGATGGCGTAGGCGCCGGCTTTATCCAGCGGATTGACCCGCTGCAAATAGGCGCGGATCTGCATCGGCCCCAACCGTCGAAAGGTGACCCGGGTGCTGACGGCGAAGGTTTTATGTCGGCGCTCCCGCAGGTGCACCAAGCAGACGCCGGTGATCACTTCATGGGTGCGGCCTTGGAGCTGCGCCAGCATCCGCCGCGCCTGGGCCAGGCTGCTGGGCTTCCCGAACAACTTTCGCCCCAGGCACACGACCGTATCGGCCCCAAGCACCAAGGCGTCAGGGTACGCTTGGGCCACTGCCCAGGCTTTGCGCCAGGCATTGAACCGAGCCAACTCACGCGGGGTCAGATGGCTGGAGGTGAGTTCGGCCACTTGGGCTGGCTTGATGAGAAACCTCAAGCCCAGTTGGCGCAACAGGGCCACCCGACGCGGCGAAGCCGAGGCCAAAATCAGCCTAGGCCGCACTCCACCCGCTTTGGATTTAGCGGCTTGGGCCACGGCTCATCAAGTCGGGCGGCGGACCGCACCGGTCGGCATGCGGGCGCGGAAAGGCCACACAATGGCCGGTACCGGCCCCAAAGGCGTCGGTGAGACGCACGGTGGCTCGACCAACCTGCTCGGCATTGCTCCGAGAGCCTACGTGGCTTGGGCTGCCTTGGCAACTGGTAGCGCGGTCGCCCACCGCAAGAGGCCCATTCAAGCGGCTTACTGCCCTCGTGCCACCGGTTAGCCAACGCCAAATTGCCATTTGCAAATCCGCGGGTTGTTTTCCACTGTAGCAACGCTGATGGCCGCTGAGCGCAAGCGCGTGTTATTTGTGGATGACGACGAGAGCTTCCTCAAAGTGCTGCGGGAAATCCTGGCGCACTGGACAGGCGAGTCGTGGGATGTTCTGACTGCATCCGATGTAGCGCGGGCCTTGGCGATCCTGCACCAGGAGTCGGCAGACTTAGTGGTAGTGGACGCTCGAATGCCCGTGATGGACGGGCCGCAATTGGTGGGTTTGCTCCGTCGGGCTTACCCCCAGGTCGCGCGCGTGGTGCTGACCGATCAAGCCGACGAAGCCGACCGAGCCGCCTGCCTGTCGGCCGGCGCACAGTTGTACTTGGAGAAGCCGGTGACTGAAGCCGGCTGGCACAACCTTTTCACCGCACTGAGTGAGGTGCTCCGGTTGGCACCCACCGAAGGCTTTCGCGGGGTGCTTCGCGCCATGAACCTGCAGGATATCCTGCAGATGGAATGCCTGGCCCAAAACTCCTCAGTCCTTGAAGTCAAAGCCCCTGGTTGCACCGGTCAGGTTTTCATCCAAACCGGTCAGATTGTCCATGCCGAGGCTGGGGACAAACGCGGCATGGAAGCGCTTGAGCTATTGCTGGGGCTCAAAGGCGGCGAGTTCAGTCTGCATCCATTCACCCAGCCCCTTGAGCGGACACTAACTGACCGTTGGGAATTTGTGCTGATGGAGGCGGCCCGACGGCGCGACGAAGCCCAAGAGGCGGCGCTGGGCGCCGGCCCGGATCAGTCGGTGACCATCCAACCGCCCCACCAGCCTGAGGTTGCGACCGCCCCAGACCAAACCCATCAAGCACCAGCCTCAATCCCAACTCCAGCCTCACCGCAAGCCTGCCCGCCAATTGAGCTTCCACAGGCACAAGCGCCCACCTGGCCCACCGCTGAGCCGGAGGGCCAGCCCATCCTCGATGAGGTGCTGCTGGCGTCGCCACAAGGGGATGTGCTGTTTGAATGGCACTGCACCCAGCTCAACGACCGTTTGCGTTTCCTGGAGTTTCTGTCCGAACGCGCTCACCAATTGGCCCAATACCTGGCGCTGGGCCATTTGGATCGCTGGGACGCCGAGGCCGGGCCGGTGCGCGTCCTGTGCCAAATCCGAGCCGAGCGGACCGTGTGGGTGCGGCGGACGCTGCGGTTGACTGAACCGCGTGGGGAGGCAGGGGCCCAGTGCTCCGCTGGCCCAAGCGAGGCAAGCTGGGCTGCGGCAACCGGTTGGCTGGCGGCGGTGTCGCCTGTCGGCGGCTTACTGGTTGTAGGAGTGCACCGGCCCGATCGGCCTGGCCCGTGGCGCTCTTGCTCGGAGGCATGGCCAGCGGAGAAAATCGAGCCGGTGTGGCGCCTGGTCAGCGACACATTCCAAGTGCTCAGAGCCAACCATCTGCCTGCGCAACGCGTGTGTTGGGTGTATGAACGGGCCACCCTGCTGAGCTACCGGCGCCACGACGGGCTGTGGCTAGCGATGCTGATCGATCAGGCTGCGCCCACTACCGATTGGGATGGGCTCCAGCGGGTGGCCACCGAGTTCAGTGAGTTAACCTGAAACACTCACCTCCGGTCCAAGCCAATCGCTTGAGAAGCAAGCCGCATAGCCTGGACGGGACCCGAGCGAGTCGATGGCTCGACACGGCGCGACTGCACTTGGCTTCGGCCACATGCGCTCGCCTGAACTTTGACGCAACCCCGCGGCTGGGGCTTCATGGTCAGCCTGGGTGAGCCTGGTCCACCGGGGCCGTGCGCCAGGCAGCGGCCACTTGGCCTACAGCAATGCCGCCGTCGTTGGGCGGAATGCGTTGGTGCCAATAGACCTTGAAGCCTTCCTGCTGGAGCCGACGCACCGCCTGTTCGGTCAGCCGCTGGTTTTGAAAACAGCCGCCGCTGAGCACCACTCGACTTAAACCAGCCCACCGGCTTACCGCCACAATCATCTCGACCAAGGTCGCATGAAACCGGGCAGCCACGTGGCCCACCTGCACGCCCGCTGCCACCTCGTCGCATACCACCTGCACCATCGGGCCCCAATCCAGTCGAGCCGGCTCAGGCGTCGGTGCTTGACCAACCAGCAACTCGAACGGGTAGGGCTGAACCTGTTCGTAGCCGTCAGCGGCAAACTCAAGCTCCATGGCTGCCTGGCCTTCGAACCGGTTGTATTGGCGCAGGCCGATCAGCGAGGCAACTGCGTCGAATAGCCGACCGACACTGGAAGTCAGCGGTGCGTTGAAGGGCCGGCTGAGCAATCGTGCCCAGGTCTCAAGCTCGCCGGCCAAGCAGGCCTGCAGCGTGGGCAAATGCCCAAGCTTGAATGCGGCAGGCCCGAACGCAGCGTAAAGCAGCCCCACTGCGCTCCGGCGCGGCTCGCGCACAGCGTGGTCGCCGCCTGGCAACCGAAAGGGACGCAGATGAGCCACGCGCTCGAATCCATTGGCAGTGATTCTGAGGAATTCCCCGCCCCACACGGTCCCATCCAACCCATAACCGGTGCCGTCCCACGACACGCCCAAGACCGGCGGCTGCAGCTCATTTTCCACCATGCAGGCCAGCACATGCGCGTAATGATGTTGCACGCTGACCACCGGCAAACCGGACTGTCGGGCGAACCGGGTGGACAGGTAGTCCGGATGCAAGTCTGAGGCGAGCACCGTAGCCCGGGTCTCATGAAGGTTTTGCAAATCAGCGGCCACACGCTGGAACGCCTCCCACGCCTCCACGGTCTCCAGATCGCCAATGTGTTGGCTCACGAACACTTGGCCGCGCCAACCTACGGCCACAGTGTTCTTCAAATGAGCGCCCACGGCCAACACAGTTCGGTTCTCGAAGGGTGCCTCGCCTCCCTTCAGCGGCAACGGCAACGGCGCATAGCCACGGGCTCGGCGCAGGACCAGCTCACGACCCAAGACCACCCGCACAATCGAATCATCCACGTGCCGGACGATGGGTCGGTTATGCACCAGGAACAGATCGGCCATGCCACCCAGCCGGCTGAGGGCGTGGTGTTCATCGGTGCAGATGGGTTCATCGGTTCGGTTCCCGCTGGTGGCGACGATGGGCTTCCGCAGCTCGGCAAGCAACAGGTGGTGCAGCGGTGTGTAGGGCAGCATCACCCCCAGAAACGGGTTGGACGGCGCTACGGCTGCAGCAACCGCGACAGCGGGCTTGGCCAAACGCCGCAGCAACACAATCGGCGCTTCAGCCGACCGCAGCAACCGCGCCTCAAGCTCGGACACCGCACACGCCGCCCGCACGGTGTCCAGGTCGGGAAACATCAAGGCAAACGGCTTTTCCTCCCGGTGCTTGAGCTGACGCAAACGACGCACCGCCGGCTCATCGTCGGCCGCCACCGCCAGATGGAATCCGCCCAGGCCTTTGACTGCCACGATGCCGCCGGCCCGTATCGCTTCAACTGCCTGGCGCAAGGCGGCATCCTGCCGCGCCAATACCCGGCCCGTGCTGTCCCACAATTCCAACTGCGGCCCGCAGGCGGGACACGCATTGGGCTGAGCGTGGAAACGGCGGTCGGCCGGGTCGTCATACTCAGCCTGGCATTGCGGGCACATGACAAAGCGCTTCATCGAGGTGTTAGGCCGGTCGTAGGGCAGCGCTTCGATGATGGTAAACCGGGGACCGCAATGGGTGCAGTTGGTGAACGGATACCGATAGCGGCGATTGGCTGGATCGAAGAGTTCCCGCACGCACGCGGCGCACGTGGCAATATCGGGTAGCACCAACGCCGTCTTGGGCCCAAAGTGGGCGCTGGGCTCGATCCGGAACCCGCGGTAACCCACCGGGTCCAACCACATCGGTTCCAGGCTCTGGATCGAGCTGCGCGGCGGACGGTCTCTCTCCAATCGCACCAAAAACTGCTCCAGACGCACCCGAGGGCCTTCCACCTCAATAAAGACGCCTTGGGCAGAATTCTTCACCCAACCAGCCAAGCCCAACTCCGTGGCCAGCCGAAACACAAAGGGCCGGAACCCGACGCCTTGCACAGCGCCGCGCACGGTCACCCGCAATCGTTCTGTAAGCGCATCCGGCACAGACCTGTTCTACCGTAGCCTAAGGCCGCTGCCCAGCAAGACTCCCAAGCCGCCACGGGCCCGCCCCTAGCCGGTGCAGCTCAGCAGCTTGACGAAAACTACTGAGCCTCTACCCGCCCTTGGACGCACGCGACCTCCAACCAAGCCGACCCTGATGCCCGTCCGCAGAAGCCCGAAGCACCAAATCCGAGATCCAAAACAAATCCAAAGGCTCAAAGCACGAAAACCTCAAACGGCCACACGACCCAACCAGCGGCCACCCGCACCGAGGCCCCGATAAGCGCCTGTCGGACTTTTCTCGGGAAAGATTTCTCTCCCTTGAACAACAGCCGGGCCAGGATGGCCAACCAAGCAAAATGGCACAGCGCTTCAAAACCATCGACCGCAACACCCCCTTGTTGCTTCCCCCCAGACCCGCGCGACTGGGTGGCCGAAGATGACCTAGTCCACTTCGTCATCCGGCTGTCCAGCGGCCGCCGTTGTCAGCCTTCGCGGTCAACTCCAAGGACTGTGGCGATGAACAATATCCACCCCACATGATGTTGGCGTTGCTGATCGACTGCTATGCCAACGGCATCTTCAAGTTCCCGCCGCATCGAGCGGGCCACCTATCGCGACGTTGCGGTGCGCTACCTGACGGGCAACACCCATCCGGATCATGACACCATCTGCACCTTCCGGCGCAACAACCAGGAAGCTATCGCGGCAGCGTTTGTGCAGGTGCTGGAACTGGCCCGTGAACTGAAGCGGCTCAAACTGGGCATCGTGAGCCTGGACGGCACCCAGATTCGGGCCAATGCTTCCAAGGACAAGAACGTTACCGACCAACGGGCGCAGCAACTGCGCGTCCAGTTGCAACAGGAGGTCCAGGCCTTGATGGCGCAAGCCGAGCAGGCGGATCAGCGGGATGAGGATCCGCAGCGACTGCCTGAGGAGATTGCGCGGCGGGAGACGCTGCTGCAGAAGATGGACGAAGCCTGTGCGCGGCTGGACGCGCGGGCCAAAGCGCGGGCTGAGGCTGAGAAAGCCGAAGCCCAACGCCAACTGGGCCGACGGCAGCCTCCGGTTGCGCCTGCCGGTCTGCCGACGGCGCCACTGGGCATCGGGGCGCAAGCCGGCGCTCCGGGCCTGGCCGCCGGGCCGGGCATGCGCGCCATGCCACCATGCCCAGGCCGCCGCCGATGGTGGAGTAGCCGCCTGAACTGAAGGCCACCGGCCAAACGACCAAGTGGCGCAGCTACGCCTGTCCGCAATTCGAGTCGGCTCACCACGGCCGGCGGCTGAAGATTTGGGCCGCCGACCGGTTGCTGTCCTTCTCCGGCTACCTGCCCCAGCAACCGATCTGGTCCGGCCCCCGGATGCTGGAGGAACAATGGCCGGAGCTGTTGCGGGCTAAAAAGCTCTTTCCGCTGCGCGTCAGTTTAGATGGCCGGTTGCTCTTGCCGGTCAGCGCCGTCCAGCCGCGGTAAATCAGGGGCCAAGACCCAAAGCTGTTCCACCCGCCGCCGGATTACCACGAACTTGAACCTCTGCCCTTTTGAACTTGCAACCGCTACCGTTTTGAAGCACCAAACCAACAACAACAAACCCAAAACAACCAACCAACGATCAGAACCAAGACCATGAAAACCAAACCGAACCACCAACTGGTCGCAGCCGTCGCGCTGCTTTCAACCTGCATCCTGCAACCTGCAACCCTGCTGGCCCAGGGCAGCCTCACGCCGCCGGGCGCACCGGCGCCGACGATGAAAACCTTGCAACAGGTCGAGCCGCGCGTGCCGATCTCGACGGCGCCGTTCACCATCAGCCAGCCCGGCTCGTATTACCTGACGACCAACCTGACCGTCAGCGGTGGGGACGCCATCACGATTGCCACCAACGGCGTGACGCTGGACCTGAACGGGTTCACGATCAGCTCCACGACCAATCCGGCGTCGGGCACCGCAGTGCTGATCGGCAGCGGCCTGCGGAACATTGCGATTCAAAACGGACACATTCAAGGCGGTGTGACCAACAACGGCAGCGGCGTCTTCAGCGGCCCGGGCTTCGGGTATGGGATTTCCTATTCCGGTATACCCCAGAACGTGCGGGTGAGCGGCGTCTCAGTCTCGGGCTGTCAATACGACGGGATTAACGTGGGCCATGGCGCGAGCACGACCGTGGAGAACTGCGTGGTGCGGACGGTGGGCAGGTATGGGATTGTCGCCAACACGATCCGGGGTTGCGTGGCCTTGGACTGCGGCAGCGTGGCGATTGATGGCGGACAAGTGTCCGACAGTCGTGGCGAGTCGGTCGGCGGCACCGGGCTTTACGCCACCACCGCCCAGAATTGCTACGGTTCCAGCAGCAGCGGCACCGGGCTTTACGCCTATGACACGGCCATTGGGTGCTACGGCCGAAGCAGCAGCGGCATGGGGCTTTACGCCTACATCGCCCAGAATTGCCACGGCTCCAGCAGCGGCAGCGGCTACGGGCTTTACGCCGGCCGCACTGCGATTGGCTGCTATGGTGAGAGCAGCGGTGGCCCGAGCGGGCTTTATGCGCAGATCGCCGCCTTCTGTACGGGCTTTCGCTACGGCGGGCAGGCCATTGGGGCCACCATCGCCAACGGCTGTTGGGCCGCCGCTGGCACCAACCTCATCACCTACAAGTACAACATGCCATGACCAACCGGTTTGAAGTTCCACGTTTCAAGTGCCACGTGGCAGCGGTCGCCTGGCTGCTGGGCATCGCCCACGGCCTGTTGGCCGCCACCAACGCCCCGTTCGTGGGCCGCATCACCGCCACGCTCGCCCAAGGCGACCAATCCCTGCCGCTGCTCTTCACCGTGGGCACCAACGCCGTGCGGGTCGAAATCACCGACCCCAGCCGCCCGCACCCGGTCAACATTCGCGACCGGCATTCGGAAGCGCTGACGCTGGTGTTCCCGCACAATCGCAGCTTTGTGCGGCTGGCGTCGGCCACGCCGCCGCCGGCTTCACCCGGCCCGGCTGGGATGCCGTCGTTGCCCCAGCCGGTGTCAGCGGCTCCGGGCTTCCCGCCCGGCCCGCCGTCGCCGCCGCCGGTCATCGGCCCGACGAATCTGCCCGGTGTGCCGCCGGTCTCGTTGCCCACGCCGCCGGGCGCGCCGGCTGGTTTGCCACCGGGCATCGGGCCGCAACCCGGAGCCGCTCCGGGTCTGGCCGCCGGGCCGGGCATGGCCGCCATGCCCATGATGCCGCCGATGATGGAGCAGCCGCCGGAACTCAAAGCCACCGGCCAGACGACCAATCTGCTGGGCTACCTCTGCGAGCAATTCGAACTGAGCCAGCACGGACGGAAGCTGGAGATTTGGGCCACCGAGCGGCTGCTGCCGTTTCCGGGGTATCTGCGCCAGCAACCGCCCCGGTTCGGGCCGCGGATGATCGAGGAGCAATGGGCCGAACTGTTGCGGGCCAGGAAACTGTTCCCGATGCGGGTGAGTCTGGACGGTCGGGTGCTCTTTGCCGTGAGCGCCGTCACGCCGGAGCCGCTCAAGGGCGACGAGCCGGCGCTTTTCCAGCCGCCGGCGGATTACCACGAACTTGAACCTCTGCCCTTTTGAACTTGCAACCGCTACCGTTTTGAAGCACCAAACCAACAACAACAAACCCAAAACAACCAACCAACGATCAGAACCAAGACCATGAAAACCAAACCGAACCACCAACTCGTCGCAGCCCTCGCGCTGCTGTTCACCCTCAACCTGCAACCCTCAAGCCTGCTGGCGCAGGGCAGCCTCACGCCGCCGGGCGCGCCGGCGCCGACGATGAAGACCTTGCAACAGGTCGAGCCGCGCGTGCCGATCTCGACGGCGCCGTTCACCATCACCCAGCCCGGCTCGTATTACCTGACGACGAACCTGACCGTCAGCGGTGGTAACGCCATCACCATTGCCACCAACGGCGTGACGCTGGACCTGAACGGGTTCACGATCAGCTCCACGGCCAATCCGGCCTCGGGCACCGCGGTGCTGATCAGCGGCGGGCTGCAGGACATCACGATTCAAAATGGGCACATCCGTGGCGGCGTGACCAACGACGGCAGCGGCGTCTTCAGCGGCCCGGGCTTCTGGTATGGGATTTACTATTCCGGTTCAGATCTTCAGAACGTGCGTGTCAGCGGGGTGTCAGTCTCGGGCTGCCTATACGACGGGATTAACGTGGGCGATGGCGCGAGCACGACCGTGGAAAACTGCGTGGTGCGGACGGTGGGCAGTTATGGGATTGCTGCCAACACAATCCGGGGCTGCGTGGCCCTGGACTGCGGCTACTCGGCCATTCATGGCGGGCAAGTGTCCGACAGTCGTGGCAAGTCGGTCGGCAATACCGGGCTTTACGCCTACACCGCCCAGAACTGCGACGGCTACAGCAGCAGTGGCATCGGGCTTTTCGCCAACACCGCCCACAACTGCTACGGCTCCAGCAGTAGCAGCTACGGGCTAAGTGCCATCACCGCCCAGAACTGCTATGGCTCCAGCAGTAGCGGCACCGGGCTTTTCGCCTCTGGCACGGCCATTGGGTGCTACGGCTCCAGCAGCAGCGGCACCGGGCTTTATGCCCTGAACGCCGCCTTCTGCACAGGCTATCGCTCCGGCGGGCGCGCCATTGAGGCCACCATCGCCAACGGCTGCTGGGCCATTAGCGGCACCAACCTCATCACCTACAAATACAACATGCCATGAGCCAAAAACCTGCGACCTGAAACCTGTCACCTGAAACCTTCAACCTGAATCGGCCTATGAAAACCCAATTCAACCTCGCAGCCTTCGGGCTGCTGTTTACCTGCATCCTCCAACCGGCAACCGCGCTCCGCGCCGCCACCACCATCACCGACACCAACCACTTCGCCTACGGTGCGAATGTGGGCTGGATTGAATGTCGCGGCGATGTGGCCAACGGCGTGGTCATCGGCGAATACATCTGCACCGGTTACCTCTGGGCGGCCAATGTGGGCTGGGTCTGCCTGGGTAGCGGTGCGCCTGCGAACGGCATTCGCTACGAGAACAACTCCGCCAGCGACTGGGGCGTCAACCACGACGGTCTGGGCAACCTGCGCGGCTACGCGTACGGCGCGAACATCGGCTGGATCGCTTTCGAGACCAATGGCGCGCCCAAGGTTGACCTGCGGACTGGCAAACTCAGCGGATACGCATGGAGCGCCAACTGCGGCTGGATTTCGCTTAGCAACGCACATGCTGTGGTGCAAACCGCCTACCTCGCTCCTGGCACCGACTCGGACGGTGACGGCATTGCAGATGCGTGGGAACTGACCTACACGAACACACTGAACGCGTTTACAGCCACCAGCGATACAGATAAAGATGGCATGACCGACAAACAGGAGTATTTGGCAGACACAAATCCGCTGGATGCCAATGACAGATTCCGAATCACCACTTACCGGCACACCGGCACTTATAATTTGCTGGTCTGGACAAGTAAACCGACGCGGTTCTACCGTGTGGAACAGGCTTTGGCCATTCAGGGGGTGTCGCCGTGGGAGACACTGACACTTGGCCTTGAAGATGTGCCGGGGTGGAACTACGTTGGCTTTGACGTTTTTGAAACCAACGCGTTCTACCGAATTAGAGTTGTTCGGCCACTAAGCCCGTAAAGCGGAAGGCGGTCGGTACAGCGGACGCGCCAGGGAAGCATTCCCTGAGCGATGGCCGGCGCAGCGGAGCGGAGTCCGGCGCGAAGCGCTGGGGCCAACGACAACCGGCGACGACCGACTTCTCCAAAAACGCAGCCATTGTCTCCTTGCTAAAAGCTCTTTTTCCCTCCGATCTGACGCCCGTTTACCCATTAAAAAGTCGGAAGAACCCGTTCAGGGTTGCCGTGACAAAAGGCGAAGACGCAGGCGTAAGCGCGCGAAGTCGGAACTAAGAGCAAATCTTCATGAATTCCGCAGGGCGCTTTTCGAGCGTTTACTTGCCACAGCATTTGGACGAAGAAATGACAAGGACGCGCAGTTGCAGCCTCGCCAGGAGCAGCTCCGCTGGTCAACGTCCGCCCACCCATGCACGCGCTGTGAACGGGCTACACCGCAGCTCCGGAGCAAATCTGGGTGCTGGATAAAGTTAGAATGTCACGGTTGCGTCTGCTGGCGTAACGCGCATGCACCTCGAAAGTGAAATTATCAATGATTTCCGGGTTTATCGGGTCGCCTATGAGCGGGATAGTCAACGTTGGCAGGCCTTCCCGCTCGGCGATGTGGAAGAATTGCGCTTCAGCAATTTTGTTTGGCATGCATTCGAGCGGGCCGACCGACACGGCCGCATCAATCAGTCCTGCTCGCCATTCGTACAGTGGCGTGCCGAGTGTTAAAACAGCCTCACCCTCCAACTCCTGACGCACGTACGGCGCGGCTGCGGTCAGGCAATTAGCAACCGGCGTATGCGGCGGCCAGCCAAGTGCATTTGCCATGACAGCATAGGTGCGTGTTCGGATCAGGCGCTGAATGTAGCTTGTCAAACGCGCCGAGATGCCGTGTAGATTGCCTTTGCGCCGGTTGATGTAGTCAACGTACTCGAGCCATTCGTTGCCGGGCGCCAAGCGCGTTTTACATCCACGCTGTTCGAGCTTTTCGATGACAAAGTCGTTTGCAAACGGCACGAGCCGCACGTAGATTTCGCCCACCACCAGCACAGTGGGTTTCAGGGCTACGGTTTTGACTGCGGCAAATTCGGCTGCAGCTTGTCTGAGAAGCTTTGTGATCCCGAAGAAATTTCCCGTGGTAATCTCGCGCAGCACTGTTCCAACAGACAAATCCATACCTGCCCGGCTTTGGCACAACTGTAGCAGGGCGGTATTGTACCTGTTGTAAACGGCCTGGGCTGCCCCCTGACTGACCTCGCACGGGCGCGTATCGAGCAACGCAGCGTACAAAAGGTCCGCTGCCATAAAACCGGCAAATACAAGCACGGCAAACC
>Ga0078972_1000874_pt1 | contig 113100 bp, 133 predicted proteins | sample YelNatPaOPGAMG01_FD_67568 | JGI IMG/M metagenome (GOLD analysis project Ga0078972, IMG submission 67568) | Hot spring thermophilic microbial communities from Obsidian Pool, Yellowstone National Park, USA - OP-RAMG-01 (SPADES assembly) (version 2) | ecosystem: Environmental > Aquatic > Thermal... | reverse complement strand
TATACTAGGGAGATATTTGGACTCCGAGGACAAAATTATATATAGTCAGGAGTATAACCTCCTATGTCCTATGTTGAAGCCAAGTACAGGGAATTGCTGGAGGAAATAGAAAGCACTAGGTTGAGGATAGCAGAGTTTACTGCTGAACTTCAGGGAATAGAGGAAGCTCTGAGCAGGCTTGAAAATCTTCCAGATGATGCTGTTCTATATGAGAGAGCTGGACATATATACGTCAGAAGAACAAAGGAGGAGACACTAATAGATCTCAAAGCCAGGAGGAACATGCTCAGCTCGCTAATAGAGGAGCTGAAGAAAAAGGAGAACAGGGCAAGAACTGAGCTAAAACAACTTGTTGAGAGCGTTAAGGCTGGAGAAGCTGGTGCTTAAACTCTTGTATAGCCCCTGATAAGTTTGTTATATGGTTTTTAGTAATTCTCATGGTTTCCGTTAAGATGCTGTTATTACTAGCTTTCCCTTAGAAGCTCAATAACCTTTCTTTCGAAATCTTCTTTTCTATTGGCTGGTATTAAGCCTCCTGCAGCCTCTTCATGCCCCCCTCCGATTCCACCTGCAGCCTCACATGCTGCTTTTAGAATTCCACTAAGTCCAATAGATCTATCGGCTGATCTAGCTGACACCTTAATCTTTCCGTTAGAAGAAGCATATCCAATGACAGCCCTTGTTTTTAGCTTCTTGCTTAGTATTGAGACAATAACACCTATCATTGTGTCCCTTATATGTTCCTCTCCATCTATAAACGCTATTTTCTCCACAATTCTAGCACTGCTTTCATATCTTACCACTGCCTCATTTATCTCCTTTCTATAATCATTAAGAATATCGGCAGCTTCGTTTATATGTTTTCTCACTCCCTTGGCAAGCATTATGCCTATTTCTGGCCTTCCCATTCTTCCACATGCGTTCAAAACTGTTGCAAAGCTCCTTAAATCTCTGAGAAATGAAGCTGGTTCCTCGCTCCTCAGCAGGTATACCTTTCCTATTATCTCCTTTGGATCAGAAAACGGAGCTATAATCCTTATGAGCTCGCTTACAAGCTCTTTTTTCTTCTCTGCTGAAAGATCTTCAAGAGTTGTCCACTTATCATCTTTCTTCACAGGTATTCCAAGCTTCTCGAGGAGACCTACAGCAGCAGAGCTATTTCCGGAAATTCCTGGAATGAGTGGTTGAACTGTCCTCTCGAGAGCGGCTGCAAGAGGATATCCGGGACCGCCAAAGAGCTTTAAGTCGTTTTTTATTGATATTATTCCATTTCTTTCTGCTATCTCAGCTATCATCCTGTTTATACCGCTCAGCTCGTGGCTTTCAGAGTACTGAAGATCTCCCAGAGCTCCTATGAGAGGTATATGAGGTGATGTGTCCGATCTGAGAGCCTCGGAGAGAAGATATGCGACACCAGCACCTGAAAGTTCCTCATCCCCATTTATGCCGAAAAGAAATGGGTTCAAATCCCTTATTTTTGTTGATATTATATCCGGTCTGTGATGATCCAGAATTATCACATTAGCTTTCTCAGCCAATTTCTCAACAAGCGATTTATAGCCTGATCCTATATCCCCAAATATAATAAGAGGATATCTCTCCCCAAGAAGCTCTTCTATCAAATCCTGATCTATGTACTTCACAGCCGATATATGATGGGGCACATCCATCTTGTCGAGAAAATCCGATACTATCGCAGCCGAGCTAAGACCGTCAGCGTCGTTGTGAACCACTACCCTGACTGGAAGGAGATCTCTCCTCCTCCAGTTATTTAGGAGGAAATCTGAGGTTTCCAAAAAGGCTTTATATATGTCTTTACCTATTCTACCGAGAACTTCAAGCGGCATAGAGCTCCGATATCTCCGGTGAGTACTTCCAGTCCTTCGGCAGTTTTCCAACCCTCTTGTAATACTTCACTAGCCTGTGTATCTTGGATTCTATAAGAGATAAACCCCTTCTTGAAACCAGATCCTTCCTGTGAGTTTCCAGATGTTTTCTCACTCTATAAGCTCTTTTTATGAGATAGCTCAGGTCTTCCGGTATCTCTGGAGCTAATCCTTTCTCGGCAAGAACTTCGGTTATCTTCTTGCCAAGAACCCTTTTTACAAGTGGAACTCCGTAGCTATCCCTCAATATCATCCCTATCTGGCTTGGAGGCAGGCCCTTTCTGGCAAGTTTTACGATAGTCTCCTCTATCTCCTCCTTGCTCAGCGGAATCCAGCTTAAATCTGTAGTTCTTGGTCTATCTGATGCTGATTTCCCTCTCTTCCTGCTGTGCATCCTAGCCATCGGGACACCGAGGAAGAGCTGATCTTCGGGTATTTAAACTTCCCCACTATATTTATATAAATAAATCATTGCTGAATTTTTAATTGAACTTTGAGGGATAGAAAGTTTTTAACTTAAGGTCTTACCGCATGCTCAGACCGGGATGGCAGCAGGATATGAAGTTCTCGCAACTATCTCAATTGGTTTGATCCTCGGAATAGGCCTTGGATTAATTGGCATCCTGCTGGGAAAACTTCTTGCCCCCTCAAGAGATTTTCCTAGAAAAAGGGAGAGATATGAATGCGCTAATCCCCCTAAAGGGAGGGCTAGAGGCCTCTTCATGATGCAATATTATCCCTATTTGATCCTTTTCCTAACTCTTGAGCCGATAATGATATACTCATTTCTCTTCCTACTGGAGACACATAAATACCCGGTAAATGCCCTCATTTTATTCTCCAGCATAGTCGGGATGCTTATCCCTCCTCTCATATTTGGCATTCATTCAGCTAGGAGGTTAGAATTATGGTCTGCTCCCTAAACGCGATGTTCATCGGAAACCTTGAGAGATCTGCCAAAAAGGCTGCAAAATGGCTAGTTAACAGAAAACCGATAAGAAGCATAGTGGACTGGGGAATCTCATTTTCTCTTTGGCCTGTTCACTTCACAACAGCATGCTGTGGTGCAGAGTTTGCTGCTGCAGCAGCCCCTAAATATGATACTGAGAGGTTCGGCTTTCTTCCATTCATAGGAATAAGACAATGCAATGTCCTCTTCATAGAGGGAACTTTAAGCAAGAAGATGGCTGAAGCCGCCCTGTGGATATATGAGCAGATGCCTGAGCCTAAATTTGTCATAGCAATGGGAGCTTGTGCAATAGGAGGGGGGATCTTCTGGAACAGCTACAATATAGTGAGACCGATGGACATACTTCCAATCAATGTATTTATTCCAGGATGTCCTCCAAGGCCGGAAGCTGTTGCTAGATCCATAATAATGCTCCAAGAGAGGATAAGAAGGGGGGAGTTAGTGAAGTATGAGGATAGATGAGCTGAAGCAGAAAATAGAGGGCGAATTGAGAGACTTAAAGGCTGAGATAGAGGCAAGGGATCCCAATGTAGTGAATATAAGAGCATCAAGGGATGATGTCATTGAGATTGCAAGAAGGCTCAGCTCCATCGGCTTCGATCATGTGAAGGCAGTGACAGCGGTGGATAAGGGAGATATATTTGAAGTTGATTATATAATTTCTTCATATTTGGGCGATCTTTCATATTATTTAGTTAACTTGAAAATTTCTCTTCCTCGAGATGACCCTAGAGCTCCCTCCTTAGTTGAGATATGGCCCAGCGTCCTATATCAAGAGCATGAAGAGCATGAAATGATGGGCATTTATTTTGAGGGCCATCCGAGGATGGGAAGGAAACTCCTGCTGCCGGAAAACTATGAGGGAATTCCTCCTCTGAGAAAGGAATTTAAGATAAAAACGGAGGGGATAGACTATGGAGGCTGAGGAGAGGGAACTGGAGCTTTTGATAGGGCCACAGCATCCAGCATCAGGTCATATGAGGCTCATAGCAAAGATAGATGGAGATGTTGTAACCGAACTCAGGCCAGATATAGGATATGTCCACAGGTCGGTTGAGAAAATAGCCGAGACGAAGAAGTTCCTTCAGATAATACCTTTGGTGGAGAGACCTTCTCTGCCTGATACTACAGCGAATAACTTAGCTTACGTAATGGCCCTAGAAAAGCTTCTGGGAATAGAACCTCCTCCCAGAGCCAAGTATCTTAGGACTCTTCTTGCTGAGATAACTAGGATACACAGCCATTTATATGGTCTTGGAATTCATGGGGTCATGATAGGTTCTTCAACAGCATATATGTGGTGTTTTGGTGATAGAGAGCCATTTCTACAGCTTGCACAGGAGCTGACAGGAGCAAGATTGACGTACTCCTACATAATACCAGGAGGTGTAAGAAGGGATATGCCAAAGGGATTTGCTGATAAAGTTGAGAAGGTGTTAAGATACATGGAGGGCAGAATGAAGGATTACTTCGATATATATTTCAACAACCCGGTGACAAGAGCTAGGCTTGAGGGAGTTGGAGTGTTAAAGAGGGAGGATGCAATAAGGCTTGGCGCTGTTGGACCGAATCTGAGAGCTAGCAATGTTCCATATGATGTTAGAAAAGCCGAACCCTATGCAGCATATCCTGATGTAGAATTCGATGTGATAACAGAGAAAGCAGGTGATTCCTTTGCCAGAGTTATGGTGAGAGTTAGAGAGATAGGGGAAAGCATTAAGATAATAAGACAGGTGCTCAAGAGAATTCCTGATGGTCCAATTTTGCATGAGAATTATGAAAAACTCATACCGCCGAAGCTCAAAGAGCAGTACAAAAGCACTGGTATTGTGAAGTTCCCCTCTCTTTTTGCCAATCTAAAGGCTCCTGAGGGGGAGGCAATTGCAAGGGTTGAGGGAGGAAGGGGAGAAGTTGTATTCCATATAATAAGTGATGGAAAGACAAGCCCGTACAGGTTGAGGATGGTGACTCCCTCCTTTAGAAATGTCGTGCTATTTGAGCATCTGACAAAAGGGGCTAGAGTAGCCGATATCCCAGCTATATATGGGAGTTTGGATTACTTCCCACCGGAGGCTGATAGATAATGCAGGTACAGGAGATTTTAAACATGCTTTTCGAGCCATATATTTTCATTCCTCTTGTTTTTCCAGGCCTTATAGCCGCTTTTATTGTCCTTCTTATAATAATATGGCTTGAGAGAAAAATTGCTGCCAAAGTACAGCTCAGATATGGTCCTCTTTATATAATAAAACCGCTCGGTGGCGTGATACAGACAGTAGCTGACCTAATAAGATATCTATTTCAGGAACCGATAATTCCAAAGGATGTGGACAAGTTAGCATTTCTTCTAACTCCAGTATTCCTCTTTGGGCTGGCATATCTTCCTGTTGTGGTGATACCAATAGGTCCAAGCTACTATGCATTCAGAAGCGACCTATCTCTCCTCATAGCTCTGGCTTTGACTACTCTTGCGCCCATATTTACTGTTCTGATGGGATGGGCAAGCAACAACAAGTTCTCACTTATAGGAAGCGTAAGAGAAGGATATCTCGTGATATCCTACGAGATACCAATCTTCCTTTCAGCCTTGTCCATGGCAATTCTCTATGGAACTTTGGATTTAGTTGAGATAGCTGAGGCCCAAAGAGGAATTTGGGGTATTTTCCTCAATCCAGTCGCTGCTGTGAACATGCTTGTCCTTATGTATATGTCAACATCGAAGTTCCCGTTTGAGATACCAGAGGCTGAAAGCGAAATAGTCGCAGGGCCGTATACAGAATATGGAGGCATTCTTTACGGACTTGTGATGGGTGCCTCTTATGTAAAGCTCTATGTCCTAAGCTTAGTCTATTCAATACTGTTTTTAGGTGGTTGGAATCCATTGCCTCAATCCATGATCGGAAATCCTTTTATCTCAGGCTCTGTTTTATTTATAAAGTCTTTTATATTAGTTGCATTTGGCGCATTCCTTAGAGCTGTTTATCCTAGATTCAGGATAGACCAGGCAGTAGGCTTAGGATGGAGGATATCACTTCCTCTCTCCCTTATCTCCATATTTATCTCTCTTCTTCTTGTGATGGGAGGTGTTAGATTTGTCTATTGATAGAACCGTAAGACATGTCAAGGCGATAATAACAGGGACCAAGTACCTTTTCTCTGGCCCCAGAATGACGATAATGTATCCGGAAGACATAGAAGAACTTCCAGAAGGCTATAGGGGGATGATAGAATATGATTGGAATTCCTGTATAAAGTGCTCTCTTTGCGCAATGATATGCCCTGCGGACGCAATAAAGATGTATGTCTCAAAGGAGGAGTCTGAGAAAGAGAAGAAGATAGTAAAAAGACCAGGGATAAACTATGCTAGGTGCATCTTCTGCGGTTTCTGTGTCGATATATGTCCCACGAACTCGCTTACCTTCAGCAAAGTCCATGATATGGCATATTATACTTATGAGGAGCATTTTTATCCGCCCGATAAATTCGCAGAGGGTATCAAGCATGTGCATAAGGGAAGAAGAGTGAGAGTAATTTTGGATGAGAAGAGGGGGATAAAATATGAGCCTGTTGATTGATCCAAATCTCTTGTTGTTCATTTTATCGTCCTTTTTAGCCGTTATAGCTGCTGTTATGGTTGTCTGGCACAGATCTATAGTATACTCTGCTTTCTTTCTTTCCATCCTAGGAATAGCAAATGCGATTCTATTTGCTATTCTAGGATTTCCGATAATCTCTCTTTTCCACCTAGCAGTCTATGTGGGAGCTGCTGTAACATTTATCCTCTTCTCTTTAGTTATGATGAGAGAAGCTCCATCAGTAGAACCAGAAACAAAGATAACTGCTGTAATATCAGTTATAATGCTTATTATACTGTTTTCTGAACTCTTTATTGGAGCAAGGGGAGAGACATCATTTTATCTAAACTATAGGGATCTCACATCAATCTTACTCAAGAGATACTGGTTTTCTCTTCTTGTTGCTGCTCTTGCCCTAGTTACAACGTTAATAGAGGCAATAACATTGGCTAGAAGGGAGGTATAATTATGGAGATATTCTGGTATCTTATTTTATCTGCTATCCTGCTCTCGATAGGAATTTACGGTCTTTTAACAAAGAGAAACATTATAAGAATGCTTTTATCAGCTGAAGTTATTTTTAACGCTGCCCTGCTATCCTTTTTGGCCCTTTCCTCGATTGATGCCGGCTATGGACCTGTTGGAGGTGCATTGACCCTGCTTGCCATATCTCTGTCGGCAGCAGAGGTCGGTGTGATAGTGTCCATAGCCATAATGATGTTCAGAATGATCGGAACCTTGGATACGTATGAGTTAAAGAAGTTCAAAGGGTGAGAGGATGATCTTGGATATACCCGTAATGTTCCTTTCCGTCGTGATCCCGATTTTCTTTTCCCTGCTGCTTCCATTCATAGGAGGAAAAAAGGTCTTGACTGCAATATCTACAGTTCTCCTTCTTATACCAACAGCTGTGATTTTAGCTCTTTCTGCAATGACAGGGCTAAGGGAACCTGTTCTTGATCCAGTTTTCCTGTCAAATCCCGGACTAGGGAACTTCTCCATGCTCTTGGACTCTATATCTGCTCCTGTTGCCATATCGATAGGAATCGTGACCTCCATGATATCCATCTACTCTATGAGATATATGGAGCATAGAATGGATGAGATGGAGAGGGAAGGCTACAGACCGGCGAGTTGGGGAGTTTACTTCATGCTTTACTTGATGTTCTCAGCCGCAATGATGGGAACGGTTCTATCGACAAATCTTGTGGAGTTCTACTTGTTTCTTGAGCTATCCCTGCTTCCAAGCTTTCTCCTCATAGCTTTCTATGGATATGGAAAGAGGGAGAGAATAGCCCTTCTCTACCTTATATGGACGCATGTAGGCGCTCTGTCATTCTTAGTTGGAGCTCTTTTGCTCGGCTTGAATGCTGGCACCTTCGACTTCTTCAATCCCTTTAGAGGGGCTAATATGGGACTTGGAGAGATTCTTCCGGATGCGATGAGACTTCCTGTTCTATTAGCGATGATGATAGGGCTCTTCGTGAAGATGGCCGTCTTTGGAGTTCACATATGGCTGCCTTATGCACATGCGGAAGCTCCCACTCCTGTGTCAGCCCTGCTATCCCCGAATTTGATAGGAATAGCAGGATATGCGATGATAAGAATAGCTTACGTGCTATTTCCCAAGGAGTTCTCCAGCCTAGCTCCATATCTTCTTGGTTTAGCTCTTGTAACAGTGATATATGGCGGCCTCATGGCCCTAGCCCAAGATGACTTCAAGAGATTTCTAGCTTACTCAAGTGTATCTCAGATGGGATATCTGTTGATGGGAATATCGAGCATAACATCGCTGGGAATGGCTGGCGCTCTGCTTCACTATGCGGCCCATGCTGTTGGGAAAGCTCTTCTATTCGCAACAGCAGGTGTCCTGATAACCCAGTTGCACGGGTTGAGAAGCATAGGAAAGATGGGTGGCTTGGCCTCTAAGATGCCTGTTACGGCTTCCCTTGCTCTTATAGGCTTTATGCACATAACAGGCGTTCCCCCTTCTCTAGGGTTGTGGAGCGAGATATTGATACTAGCAGGAGTTGCAGATCTTGCAATGAGAATTAATCAATTTGTAACAGTGCTTATCCTCCTGCTAATTGGAATAGGCCTCTCAACGGCTTATTCCTTTGTCACCATGAGAAGGATCTTCTTCGGAAAAGCATCAGAAGCTTCTAATAACGCAAGAGAAGCTGGAGCTGATTTATTGGGTCCAATGATTGTAATAGCTGCTACAGGACTGTTGCTGTTCCTATTACCCCAGCTCCTAATAGATCCCTTGATCAGCTCCCTAGCGAGAATGCTGGGGTGAAGGAAATGGAATATGCATTTCTGGCATGGGAAATTCCATATATAGGAGCTGTTCTATCCCTTTTGCTAAATAGAGCAGGAAAAATAAGGGATTTAATCGCAGTTCTAGCAATATTTTCCTCAGCCATATTCTCCACTCTTGCCTTGCAGGAGGTTTTAACATCAGATAAACCGATTCATGTAAGTTATAAATGGATTGAATCCCTTGGCATAACTTTTGGTGTGTACTTGGATTCTTTAAGTGGATTTATGGCTCTTATAGTGGCTTGGCTTAGCTTTCTCATAGCCGTATATAGTCTTGAGTACATGAGTGGGGATCCCGGCCTTACAAGATATTGGTTCTTCTTTGACTTCTTTGTGGGAAGCATGATGCTCCTAGTTCTGGCTGACAATCTGATTATGATGTTTCTTGGCTGGGAAGGAACTGGTCTGGCCTCCTATGCTCTGATAGGTCACTGGTACACAGATGAAGATGAGAGATGCGTCGGGGATATAGGAAGAAAAGCTCTCGGCTCACCTATGTGGTTCACACCAAGTCATAGCGGTCTAAGGGCTATAGTCTTCACAAGACTTGGAGATGTCGGATTTGTGCTGGGGATAGGTGTGCTTTACTACTTAACTCGCACATTCTCCATACCAGAGATAGCAGAAGAAGCTGGAAAGTGGGCCCTTCCTCTCGCAAAATCTGGCCTTCTTTTTCCATTCCTTCTTGTTTTCTCTCTTGGAGCACTAGCTAAATCAGCTCAATTTCCGTTCCATGAATGGCTTGTCACAGCTATGACTGGTCCTACGTCTGTCAGTGCATTGATACATGCTGCCACAATGGTCAAGGCTGGTGTTTATTTCCTCCTTAGATTTTCTCCTATTTTCGTCTTAGCAGCTGAGGAAGTTCCTATAGCTGTTTCCCAAATACACACATACTTTATGACGATAGCTATTATAGGGAGCTTTACAGCTTTTCTCATGGCATCCCAAGCTCTTGTCTCCAGGGAACTTAAGCTGATACTGGCTTTTTCCACAGCATCTCAGCTGGGCTATATGTTTCTAGCGATAGGAGCTGCTGGACTCATATCAGAGTTTCAATTGGGCTTTCTAGCATGTTTTTCCCATCTCATGAGCCATGCTATATTCAAGGCATCCCTCTTCTTGGCAGCCGGAGCGATAATACACGCAGTCCATTCTAGGTTCATAGACGAAATGGGAGAGCTCTGGAATAAAATGAAGTGGTCATTTCTGGCAATGAGCCTAGCCGCCTTAAGTTTGATGGGAGTTCCCCCCTTCATGGGATTTTGGACTAAGGACATGGTTATAGAGGTCTCCAAGGAATCGGGAATGATGCTTATTTACGCTTTAGGGCTGATAACAGCAGGTTTTACTGCCTTTTACTCCACTAGAATGATTGTAAGAACCTTTATTGTCTCCTCTCAACATGAACATCATGCACACGAAGCTCATTTGGTGATGCTCCTTCCATATCTGGTGCTATCGTTGGTATCTCTCGTTCTGGGCATCCTTTGGCCAGTTTATGGCGCTGAGCTTCTCGGCAGAATGGCAGAGAAAGTGCTCGGTATTCAGGAAGTGTTTCATGTTGAGATTCATCTGGATCCAGCCCTTCTGATCACAACACTTTCTATAGTATTCATAGGGATCATGATAGCACTGAGCTCATATCTAACTGAAGAAGGTAGAAGGATTGCTGCCTCTATTAGCAAAAACGAGCTTGGCAGAACCATCTATAATTTCCTGTATGACAGATGGTATATAAATGCAATATACTATAAACTAATAGTTAGAGGCTTTTCTTTACTATCAACTGGAATATTCAGATATTTTGACTCTCTTGTGATCGATGGATTCTACCATTATTTCATACCTTGGATAACTAATAAGCTCAGCTCTCTTGGGTTTAAATACTTCGAAACAGATATAGTGGATGAGACATACCATAACAGAGTCGTAAAAATGTTCAATTCCATTGGATCATTTGTAAGAAAGCTACAGACTGGTCTTATAAACCAGTACTTGGTGACGTTCATCCTCGGCTTTCTGATAGTTCTGCTTATTTTGCTCTGGGTGGGATGATGGAGATCATGCTCTGGTCACTTATAGCAATTTTAGGCGGCTTAGGCCTAATTATTCCAACCATTGATTATGTAAAAGGGACGAGAACAGGTCCCTATCTTGCATTATTAGCCACGCTCTTGGCTACTCTAATAAACCTGCTTATGATGGGAAAAAACGGTACTTTGTTTGATGGATCCCTGCGAGTGGATCCCCTCTCCACCTACATATCAATTATAGCTTCTCTTGGTGCATTTCTAGTAGTTCTTGCATCATTATCCCAAGCAAAGGATTGGAACACTTCTCCAAGCCTCTATTCTCTCATTCTTCTCTCCCTTCTGGGTGTATACTTTATACTGTATGTAAACGACGTTTCAGTACTTATAGCTGGATGGGCTCTCGTAGCTGTTGCATCCTATGCTATAGTTGGGATGAGAAAGGACTATAACTCCCTTGAATCCTCAGCTAAATACGCTCTTATGGGCGTGACTTCGTCTTCTCTCATGGTATTAGGCCTTGCTTTGGTGACAGGAACGATTAGGACAAGCTCTTTATCCCTGTCAGGCAATCTGCCCACCAACTCTTCCCTGCTCGTGCTCGGAATCCTTATTCTAGTCGCTGCTTTTGGCTTTAAGATGGGAGTTGTGCCATTTCAGGGATGGCTACCCGATGTGTATGGTGGAGCTCATCCGCTGCTTGTCTCTTTTGTCTCCGGCGTTATAAAGCTCATAAGTATAGGCGCTTTTATCAGGGTTTTACAACCTCTGATACCGCTAACAGGGGACTACTGGTTTGTCGCCATGGCAGTCCTATCGATAGCAACAATGTTTTACGGTAATCTTGCAGCCTTGGTGCAGAAAAATGTACAGAGAATGATGGCATACTCAAGCATAGCTCAGGCGGGTTATTTCTTAGTGGCCTTTGCCGCTTTGTCCTCGGCAGCCTCAAAGCAAATTGCCCTTCAGGGCATAGGACTCCATGTAACGACTTATGTACTGGCAAAGGTAGGAGTATTCATCGGATTAAGCTATATGGCCAGAAAGGGATTTGATCTCACGTTAGACGGGCATGCCCTCCATCAGCTTGAGTATTCCCCTGCATCCTATTTTCTTAAATACATAGGAGGAATAAGGTCCTGGAAAACCTTTTAGGGCATCTATATATAGGCCAGAATCTTCCAAGAAGAAAGGATCCTTCACAATGCCTTTAAGCTCCCTAAGAGATTGAAGTGCAACCTCTCTGTTTGTGTCAGCCTGTACTTCCCTGTACTCCATTCTCTCCCATACTAGCTCTATGCCCTCAAGTATTCTTCTAGCTTCTTCAAACTTGCCTCTATTGCTCGTGACAAATCTCATCATGATATCACCCCTAAACTCTGTATCTTCCCCTCTTCTCTATTTCTCTCACCCTTTTCAGGACATCTTCGTAGCCGGACAGCATTGAATAACCTGAGAAGAAATCCTTTATAATTTCCTCTTTTTCAGGTACTGAGGCCTTTAGAGATTTAATTAGCACAAAAATATCTACAGCCCTATCCTCCAGACTCCTTGAGAATTCTCCAAGGCCGAAATCTATTATATATACCTTTCCCCCAACTATTATGTTAACAACAGTTAGATCATTGTGAACAACGCCGGAGTTGTGCATCTTTGCCACCTGCTCTCCTAGCTCTCTCATTACTCTCCCTTCACTCCCCTCATTCTCCTTTAGGAGGATATCCAGCCTTTTTCCCTCGATGAACTCCATTATCAGCTGATCTTCATGTACATCTATTACAGCGGGTGCATTGACCCCTCCCATTCTCGCTGTATGAATGAGTTTTGCCTCCTTTTTCGTTCTGTTTATCCTTAACTTTTCATCAAGTTCTCTTATTCTGTACCCTTTTCTTGGTCTGACCTTTCTTATGAGCTTTCTTCCCATCAGCTCCTCCAAGTATATGACTGCCTCTGCACCTGATGAGAGAAGCATGAGAATATATCCACAATATAAATATCCATATTGCTTGAGAAACTAAAGAAAGCGTGCAAGGATGCTCTAAGAAAAACAGCAGAGAAGATCATCTTCTCTTTTTATCAAATCCCCACTCCCCTCTCAAAGGAACAAATGCGACATCTGTCACATATCTTCTAGCAATTTCTCCACCTCTTTTTTCCACAACGAGAAGTTTCTGGGGGAAAACTCCGACCGGTATAACCATCTTTCCTCCGTCCTTTAGAAGATCTAAGAGAGGATATGGAACATCGGGTGCTGCTGCAGTTACTAGTATCCTGTCGGGTTTCTCCCTGAGTCTCAGTTTTACTCCATCGCATGCTATTACAGCAACTCTGTCCGAATATCCAGTCCTACTTAGGTTTCTCCAAGCAAAAATAGCGAGCTCCTTAACTATTTCTGTCGTTATAACCCTCCCCTCTCCCATTATCTCAGCTATCGTGGCGGCATGATATCCGCTTCCGGTTCCAATCTCGTAGACCAGCATTCCCTCTTTTAGATCCAGAAGTTCATCCATGAGGAATACCATATGAGGTGCGCTTATCGTCTGTCCATATCCTATAGATAGAGGCATATCCTCATATGCATATCTTCTCTCGCTTTCTGGAACAAAATCCTCTCTCTTAACCTTAAGAGCAGCATTTTTGACTCTCTCACTTCTTATTATTCCCTCTGCGACAAGGGATTCCACAAGCCTCCTCCTGGCTTCCTCCAGATTCATCATGTTTTTCTTCAACTTTAGGTTAAAACCTTATGGAGTTTACTGTGAGGTTTATGGGACATAGAAACATAACTGCTAAGCACAGAACAACATTGGAGATAACTAAGGATGAGGAGATAACTAGAAAAGCGGACTGTATAATAGGAGTTAGGGCTGATAAATCCGCATCAGACATCCCTGACTGGCTTAAATCACATCTTCTATCCGGAGGGTGTGTAGAAATAGAGCTTGTTATAGGGAGCTTTTTCATCAATATACATGGTTTTGGCTCCCCAAATCTTACTCTGAGAAGTAAAAGAGAAATTGTCATCAGGAAAAGTAGTTATATAGATGATAGAACGGTTGCAATAATGGCAGATAAAGCCGCTATTGACCTGCCTAGAGAGGCTGTAGATCTTCTGAGAAAAGATAATTTTTATGAGGCAAGAATAGTTCCAGTGTAGAGCTGAAACAGTTGAAAATATGCCGTGTCACCTCCGTTCTTCCTGTGAAACCAGAAAATGAGGAAATATGGTGATTTTCTCTGGCTTTTTATATACAATGCACATTTTTATTTCCCCTCCCCCAGAAAATATTGGGGATTGAGCTTGGAATACATATACACAAGGGAGGCGGGACACAGGCTGATAAAGGATAGAAGGATACTTCATGATTCATTTGTTCCAAGAAAGCTTCCCGGAAGGGAGGAGGAGATAAGGAAATTTTCATCTTTGCTGTCTCCTCTCTTGGGAAATGAGCCATCAGTTAACGTTGTTTTTCTTGGAAAACCCGGAACCGGAAAAACAGCCGTAGCTAAAAGGGTGATACAGGACTTCTCCGAGCTGTATCCCTCAGCCCCTATAAGATATATATACATAAATTGCTCTAGAGCCAACACATCTTACAGAGTTCTCTACAACCTGAACAAGGAGTTCGGCATGCTGATACCACCGAGCGGCTACCCCTATGACGAGCTATACAACAACTTTCTAGATGCCTTTAATAGAATGAGGAGTTGGCTTGTCCTGATACTTGATGAGGTAGATCTTCTTGTGAAAAGAGATGGAGATAGACTTCTCTACTCCCTTTCAAGGCTTGAGGGAGGAGAGAAGGGGATTATGATAGTCGGCATATCAAATGCACCTAACTTTTTAGATAGACTGGATCCAAGAACTCTGAGCAGCTTCAGTCCAGAAACTATAATATTCAGTCCATACAGAGCCCATCAGCTCTTTGATATATTGAAACAGAGGGCTGAGATGGGACTCCAAGAGGGAAGCTATGAGGATGGAGCTCTAAGCTTGATAGCTGCTAGAATAGCTGAGGAGAGCGGAGATGCAAGAAGAGCCATAGATGTCCTTAGAATGGCTGCAGAGCTTGCTGAGAGGGAGAATGCCCAAAAGATAAATGAAGAAATAGTTATGAGAGCATTCAAGCATGTAGATGAGGAGGAGGTCATGATAACAATAAGATCTCTCCCTCTTCATCACAAACTGGTTCTCCTAGCTGCTGCAAGACTATTGGCAAAGGGCGACCCGAGGCCAGGAACCGGAAAGGTCTACTATCAATACAAGAGGATAGTAAAAGATTACTTGGCAAAACCCCTGACAATGAGAAGGGTTAGCGGAATACTGAGGGAACTTGAATCCATGGGGTTGTTGGAGATAAAGATGGATTATGGCGGCTCGCATGGAAACACAAAGGTGATAGGGAGCCTTGTGATGCCCCCAGATGAGATGAACAGAATATTGGAGAAGATGGGATTCTCATGAGCTTTAATCGATGCTTTTTCTTTCAAGAAAAGAAGATTTAAATCCTCCTTGGAGAAATAGCATATGGAGGGACTTGTTGTAATAGGACCAGCTGGCTCAGGGAAATCCACCTTAATAGGAGCTCTGTCGAGATGGATGAGAAAGTTTTCAACGATTAAAATAGGGAAAATAAACATGGATCCTGGAGCGGATGTACTTCCTTACAAACCTGATTTTGACATCAGATCTATTGTTAGGGCTGAAGAGGTGATGAAAAATGAGAAGCTCGGTCCAAATGGTGCAATGGTGAGATCGATGGAGATAGTGGAGGAAAGGCTGGATGAGGTAATTGATTCCATTTTATCGTTGAATGCCGACTACTATCTAATAGATACTCCGGGCCAAATGGATGCGTTTGTCTTCAGAAGATCTGGGAGGGCCATAGTTGAGAAAATATCCTCCAAAATTAGAACTGCAGGGATATACCTATCCGATTGTGAAAGGGATGTGGAGGACTTTGTTACAGCCATTCTTATGGGAAAAATAGCTGAATTAAGACTCAACATAAGAGTAATACCTGTGTTAAACAAGATTGATTTGGGAGGAGAAGATTTAAGAAGCCTTTGGGAGAGGATAATGAGGGGAAATCTGAAAGCAGTTGAGATAGGAGGAGGGGTTGGGTCCGAAGCCCTTATGGAACTTATAAAATCAATCTCGCTATTCTCAATGCCGGTGGAAGTGATAGGAATATCTGCTTTGAGAATGGAGGGATTAGAACACCTTTTCTCAAAGCTTAACGAGGTCTGGTGCTCTTGTGGGGATATGACCTAGTTTTCCTAGGAGGGTTTTACGATGGATGAAAGGGATATAATAAGGGTAATGCTTTCTCATGACCTAAATCTGACACCCGACGCTTTAGATATCCTAAAGGGATTTTCTGAGGATCAACTTAACGAGATATTGGAAAGAATCTCTGAAAAGTTTCCAGATGCTGCTGTCATCACTAGGGAGATGATAGAGCCAGAAAGAGCAGAGAAATTTGAGGAGATGTTATCGATAGAGTTTCAGGCTTCAGCTAGTGCTGTAGAGGGGACGCTGGATGAGTTCCTAAGATACATGAGGGACAGATTTAGCAGGATTCAGGGGATAATACTCTCAAGAACAGGGCTGAAAGCAGTTGAGATAGCTGCTGCAAAGAGGATGAGCCAAGGAGAGAGCGTCACGATTGTTGGCATGGTAAGGGAAAAGAAAAAGACCAAGCAGGGAGGAGAAATGATGCTTATAGAGGATATCTCCGGAGAGATACCCTGTTTTTTGCAGAATGGAGCCATAAAGGAGAGGTATGACAGGGTTGTCAAGGATTCTGTTATTGCGGTAAATGGAACAATAACTAAAAATGGTGGGATAAATGTGAGAAATATAATATTTCCAGACATTCCACAAAGGGAGAGAAAGCCCGTGAGGATGGAGGGAAAGATAGCTTTCATAAGCGACATACATATCGGGAGCAAGTATTTCAACAGAAAAGCGTTCTCATCCTTTATAGAATGGGCCTCAAATGAGGATAATCTCAAGTATATAATTCTGTGTGGGGATTTGATCGATGGAGTTGGAGTATATCCGGGACAGGAAGCGGAGCTTGAGGCATCAAATGTGTGGGAACAGTATAAGATGGCATCAGAATTTCTATCTCGCATACCTAAAAGGATAAAGGTGATCTACATACCCGGAAATCACGAGCCAGTTAGGCAGTCCGAACCTCAACCTCCGGTTCCCGATAAGTACTCAGAGTTTCTTCCAGAGAATTTGATGAAGTTAAGCAACCCATCAACAATAGGAGTAGGGGGAATAAGAATAATGCTTTACCATGGAAGGAGCCTTAATGCCATGTTTAAGTATGTTCCGGGTATGCAACCAGTTAATTCGTCCTCGGTAGTGAGAGCTATGGAGACCTTATTGATGCTGAGACATCTTGCCCCGATCTACGGGGAACATCCAATAGCTCCTGGAAGCAGAGATGAACTTGTGATCGAGGAGGTGCCCGATGTATTGTGCATGGGTCATATACACGTGTATGGCATAGGTGAGTATAAAGGAGTAAAACTGATAAATCCTGGGACTTTTCAGGAGGAGACTCCTTACATAAGAAAGATGGGGATCGAGGTCACGCCCGGCACAGTCCCTGTCTTGGATCTAGGGACAATGAACGTCTCCCTAGAAAGGTTTTAAATTAAATTTTAAGTTATATAGCTCTATTTCTCTTTCTATTTTAATTCTCTACGTTTCTGTACGATATATGCCCAAGCGAATACAGTAGAGGAAAGAAGAGCTGAAAAGGAAGCTATTAAGAAGCTTGTTGGAATGCCAATAGCTTCAGCTAAGCTCCCGCCTATCCAGTAATATATTCCTGCTGATACAGAAGCTACCGTAGAGAGCCGATATAAGGGATGCCCTCATCTCCTGTGGAATAAGTTCATTTCTCCAAGCAGCTCCGGCAGGAGAGCCAATCCCTATACAGACTTCCAGTAGGAAGAATGAGAGAAGTGAAAGGAGGATACATCTCCCCAATGGAACTAAAGTAAGAGATCCCGATGCTAACAGCCCCATCAATATGGCAAGAAATCCGGGAGAGATCTTCCTCATTATTCTTCCAGCTAAATATGATGATAAACCCATTAAAGCCATTAATGTGCTGTATATAAGCCCTAACATCTCCTTTTTCAGTCCAAATTCAACAAGAGTTGGCTGCCATGTAAGTATAAAGTGAGCGAACCATATTTGAGAGATTGAGTAAGCTATGAAGTATAGTTTTAGAGCTGCTGACGATGAGATGAACTTAAGGCTATCTCTCATTATCCCGATATATGAGATCTTCCTGTTTCCGTAGTTCTCATTGAGCAGGGATGAGAAAACTGCCTGACCGGCTGATAAGACAGCTGCAAAGAAGAATATCAATCTCATATCTTTCATTGCTAGCATCCAGCCGATCGGCCCTGATAGCAAGCTTCCAAGTGTGAAAAGGGAGTTTCCTGTGCTTAATATCCTTCTTATTTCTTTTTTGACGTTCTCGTTCTGAACATCTCCTATTTCGTCGACAAGCCAAGCCTCGAGAGTTCCACTAATCATTGATATCCCTATAGCACATAAAAAAGAGCCCATAAAGAGGAAGTGAATTATTCCGGTTGAAAATGCCAGATATCCAGCTGATAATCCGGAAAATCCAAGCATAAGGCATAGCCTTCTCCCCTTAATGTCGGCAAATCCACCAGTTGGAAAATCCAAAAAGGCTAGAGATAGAAAGAATATCAGCTGAAGAATGCCGACAGTCCCAAGATCTAGCCCAATAGAGAGAAAATATATCACGAAGTAGCTTCCATATACTCCTTCTGCTAATCCTGTGGAGAAAGAGATTATAAAATATTGTATATCCGGTCTTAAATCATAAGTCTTCATTACACTTTGGAAAATCTGCTACTCTTTATAATTTTTGTTGTTAAAAGTAGACACTTAAGCCAAACAAGAAAACTAATTATTAATTTAAATTAAGCATTTCTTAGGCTAAGGCTTCGATGATTTTCACCATTTTCCTTATCCACTCCTCATCCTTTGACTCCATGTAGACCCTTATCTTAGGTTCCGTTCCGCTCCTCCTGATGAGTATCCAAGAACTTCCTGATATGAACTTCACTCCATCCATCTCATCAATAAGGTCTATTCTCCCTAAAAGTCCCTCTTTTATTCCGCGAACTATCCTTTCATAATCTTTCTCTTTCCTGAGGGGCAAACTCAGCCTTTTCTGATGATAAACCGGTATCTCAGCCATCAAGGAGCTAAGAGACCCCCACTCATTCACTGCAGATAAAAGGAGAAGAGCTGCTCTGATTCCGTCAAAAAATGGTCCCCATCTCGGATCCATTATCTTCCATGGCTCTGTGACAAAGTCTGCCCCTACCTCAAGGAGCTTAGAGTGAAGATCTCCCAATTTCCAAACTATAACCTCTCCTCCCTGCCTTTCCACCACCTCCCTGAGCCCATTTCCCATGTCCACTGATGTTATCACCTTTTTAGCTCTGAGATACATTGCTATAATGGAGGAGATAACATACTGAGGAACAAATTTTCCATTTTTATCTATTACAGCTATTCTGTCGGCATCTCCATCCCATGCTATCCCCAAGTCTGCATTTTCCGATCTCACCACCTTTGAGAGATTCTCAAGGTTTTCCTCCGTCGGTTCCGGCCTTCTACCAGGAAAGAAGCCATCGACATTTGAATTTATCGATATAAGATTGATGTTAAAATCGTTCAGGATTTTTATTCCTATATATGAGGCTGTTCCGTTCGCTGGATCAACTGCGACCTTCAGCTCAGCTGGATTAAGCTTCTCATCCCTCTCTATATCCAGAATGTAATCTTCTTTTGCGTACCTTGGACTTATAATATTGCCTATCTCATCTCCTTTTATGTTAACTGACTCCATAATCTGCTCAAGAGCTATCTGCTCATCGTACAGGAGCTCCATCCCGTTGTTCCTGAACCCCTTTATCCCATTGTACTCAGGTGGATTGTGAGATGCTGTTATATAGATTCCAGGACTTTTCATAGCTGTGCATGCTTTCGCTATAACTGGATAGGGAACCATGCCCAGCGAACAAACATCAAGACCTCCCTGCATAACTCCAGCCATCGAGGCATATGCGAGAAGCTTGCTTGTCGTCCTACAATCCCATCCAATATTCACCATCTTGCTCAGGAACCTCTCCTTTGAGAGGAGAGAAAAGGAGTACCCAAAAACAAGAGATAACCTTGCATCTATTTCTCCAAATAAAGCTCTTATTCCGGCTGTGCCAAAGATCCTCCTAGACATCAGAAGAACAGGAAAGATTATGAGAAAAACCTTCATTATTCTTAAATGAAGATTTTTTACTGTTATAACTACTTATTTTGCATGCGACTCACAAGGAGGAAGTTCATTGCATCAACACTGATCGGCATCTGCGCTGCTATTACGGCAAACGACTCATCATTTCCAGAGGTAAAGGAAGTGAAAGTGGATCTGGGATTTAACATGACCATGATGGTGATATCTGATCTTCACCTGCATGGATGGGGATGGAGAGAAGATATACTACATGATCTTCTGGTGAATACAGCTAAGAAGGCTGATATTGCTTTGATACTGGGAGATAGTTATGACAATAGCACGCCTGACCCAAGGTTAGTGAAAGAGATGCTGCAGGATATCGAAATACCGAAAGTGGGGGTTCTTGGAAATCATGAGCACTGGGCCAGCAACAAAATACCCTTATCTGAAGGAGTTAGGGTGTATGAAGAGGCTGGAGTGAAGCTTCTGACTAATAAAAGTGCTTACTTCAGGGGAGTAAGATTTGGAGGGGTAGATTGGTATGAAGATGAAGTAGGAATAGGAAGGGCCTACTTAGAGGATGTGGGAGAGGTAGACGTCCTTCTCTCCCATACTCCTGATATCATTGGACTCTCCCCTAAGGCGAGGCTTGTTATCTCCGGACATACACATGGAGGTCAGATCTGTATTCCTCTCTTGGGTCCTATCTGGACACCGAGTAAATATGGAAACAGGTTTGCAAGCGGGCTTTTCAACGTAAATGGGACTTACTTATATGTAAATAAGGGGCTGGGGGAGACCATTCTCCCAATTAGGTTTAACTGCAGGAGGGAGCTCACTTTAATTCATATTTGAAGAAGGGCTTAGAGAATTGTGATAGATACTTTATCAATAAAGCAAAAATAGAATATATAGAAGAGATTCGAAATTTCTGTGAAAAATTGTTGAATCTCCAAAAAAAGAGATAGAAGGCTCCTTAAACCCAGTTGGAGTAGCTTGTCAGGAATCCATCTGAGCTAACTGTTTTCACATATCCACCGTGACTTGCTGAGGATGTTATATGTAAGTAAGCTTGAGGAACATCTTTCTTCGTGACGCCCAGCACTGCGGACACTACTCTTGGATAGCTGAATGTGACAGCCACATAGAAGGAGTATGTGGAACCTTTCGTCACAGGTATATGCGTAGTGTCACCAGCAGGAGTGAGGTAATAGCTACCTCCCGATGGAAGCTGCCCATTCCAGCTTGAAGTACTGCGCGTATAATTTATTGGATCTGTTGATGTATCAACAGGACCCATGCACTCTGTATAAAGACCTTCTACCTCATATATAGCATAATAATACTTTATTTCAAATTTTAATATATAGTTATATCTGCCAGAGAGCCAAGGACTCTCTATACCACGGTCAAGCGTGACCTCCCCATCTCCTGCATAGCCCCATGTACTCGACCCATATGGCCTCGACACCTTCTCTATAACTATTTTTGCGCCCGCTGGATAGCTATATGATGCATTTATGCTATCCCATGTGGCGAAGCTGAGAACCGTCGTGTATTGCCATGTGTACCAGACGCCAGTTGGAGGTGTCTGCTCGACTGAAGGCGCATCTCTCATCACAATTGTCACGCTTTTGTATGTTGCTGAACCGGAGAATGTCGGATCTATGACCACACTCACAATACCCACTTTTCTCAGCTCCTTATTTCCAGCAACTATATCTAGATTTATAGATTTATATACTTTGACAACCTTCCCTTCTATCTCTGCCACACCCACCTCCTTCATGGGAACCGAGATTACAGCCGTGACCATTCCAGGCCCGGATCCAGCCCATATCTTTCTCGCGCCATCAGGAGTGATCTCATATATGGCAACGCTTCCCTGCACTAGATTTCCCTTCTCATCCACCAGCTTTATCTCCAGTGTAACAGGGATGCTGTTAAAGACAAAGTTTACTGTGAACACTCCTGCGACAGGAAGCATTAGAAGGACGAGGACAAGGGCAATAATCTTCTTCCTCGACCAACGCACCATCTCATATCACCGAGAGAAAGTTGGATCTTTTCTTTATAAACTTTTAAAAGCATTCTTTTTTTAGTTCGGCTTTAAGAGCTTTTTTGAGAAAGATCATGGGAGAATAATATCATCCTGCTCCCTGTTCTCAACAGAAACCTAGCAGAGGAATTTTCGAGGGAAGGATAAAGATAAATAAAAATAATTTATTATATTAACAGGGAGTAGATATAAACAATATATAAGTGTTGCGCTTTTAGTTCGCACTTTTTTATTTCCATATAATTGTATCTTTAATAAAAATAGAATTAAGTATAAACATAAGTCTACTTTTAATGAAGTTTTCCTAAGCACAGGAAGATTGTTGCTTCAGAAAACCACTGGAGATCTCTACACAGGCAGATATACCAAAACCATAGTGATCCACATTTTACTTAAGAGAACGCCGGGGGTGGGATTTGAACCCACGTGGCCCAATGGGCCATCGGATCTCGAGTCCGACCCCCTACCTTGCCGAGCCCAACTCTCTGGCTAGGGCACCCCGGCTAGATTTTTCGATTTCTGTGACTTATAAATTTAGCTTCAAACTTCCATTAATGAAAAGAAAAAGAAAGCCAAAGGAATTCTTAGATTGAAACTCATTATTCTTAAATTAGGAACAAATTAATAATGGAGATTAATCCGAACTCAGGATTATTAGCCTAGCGGATAGAATGAAAACTTCTTAAGTAACGCCATTTCATTTGCTAATATTCTCCCTAACTACCCTTCTGAACTCCTCTAGGAGCTTGATATATCTACTGAATTCCTTGTCTGACAGCGAATAAATGGCAAGTATATCGAGAACTAATTTTTCTACAAGCTGATCGGCTTCTTCCAGCTGTCTCTTATATCTAAAAGCTACTTCCTTTTCTTTTCCCATAAATCCGTCAACTAAGGATAGTATATATGCAATTCTCTTCTTTAGCAGTTCTTCATCCCGAATTTTCATGCCTAGTCCTTGAATAAATTTTATCGCGTCTTTTATTATCTCTTCCAGTTTATCACGGGACTCTACTGAGAGAAAGATCCTAGTTTCTCCTCTCCTCACATATCTCTTCTGGATGAGATGCCCGTGCCTCTCCTCCTTATGGGATATAAGCCCTGCTTTTTCCAGCACCCTGAGGTGATAGTATATTGTCTGTATGGACTTTCCTGTCTCATTCGCTAGCTCCTCTGCAGTAGCCTCCCTCCTAGCTAATATATCTAAGATCATTCTTCTCGTTCTGCTCATCAGCGCAGAGAGAAGTCTTTCATCGCTCACAGTGTCACCTACCTTTCCCGAGAAGGTTAACTATGCAGTTTTAGCCTTTTTTCTAAAAGAAATGTAACATATAAATTTGTTTGGAAGCATGCGGAAACTCCAGATCTCCATTACAGCAAAGACTCTTAAAACTATGACTATCTTCATAGAATACTAAAAAGAGAGATATTGTCAGAGAAGGCTACGCATATCCTCTTCCTCATCAAAAATCCCTAACTTATCCTATTTATTAAGTCATTTTTCAACAATTGGTCTTTTTCTCTCAATAATTACCTGATGGAGCCTAATACCCCCTTTGTGGTTCTCTCACCAAAATTTCTTGTACTATCTTGATTCTTAGCTGTAAATATAATTCATATTAATGAGATCCATTTATCTTAGTTAAGAGGATTCCTTTATAAACATTTTCATAATACTATCATGAAGATGGTGTTTATAATTTATGACTATATCTCCACTTGGTGGATATTAATGAAAAGGATGATAGATGCGACTCTTCTAATGTCAAGCTGTTTTCTCACATCTATGACGGCTGGAATGCTTTTCTTCTTAGTTCCGTTAATTTTTTCATCGGAAAAGGGAGATATGTGGCTCTATGGGATTTCTTTCTCTGCTCTGATGCTTGCCTCCTTTATATCCTCATTTGTCGGAGGACTGCTTGCAGATTCTATTGGAGTACCAATTATGGCAAAACTGCCAGTTCTCCTCTCCTCCCTTGTCCTTCTGGGGATCTATCTCATGGTCCCGCTGGGGATTTTCTGGGTAGCTGCCCTTCTTCCGCTTTTTGGATTTGTAGGAGGGCTTTCCAGTCCGGCAATACAGACTCTTATCTCTGAACTCATGCCAAGAGAGAGAATGGGGAGTATTTTCTCGTTATTCAATGTAATAATTGCATCAGGAGAGTTGTTAGGTCCCTTCTTAGTTACAATAACATCTAAAGAGCATGAATTTAGATTTGCAATCCTTCTCATGGTAATAATGTGTCTCTTAGCTTTTCTTCTCAGGCTGAGAATTGAGTTTGTAGGAGGAAAGGTAATAAGAAGATTTTCTTACACATTGAAAGCAGTTATATCATCCCTTAAGAATTCAAATATCGCTAACCTCCTCGTCTTTATAGCTCTTGTGGGATCAGCTGAGGCCCTTTTCTCCACCTATTTAGTGCCATATCTGTACTCTGTTCTGAGATTCGAGCTATATACGGTGACCGCACTTTATGTTATGATCAAGGTGATACACATTACAACGCAGCTTCCTGTGGGAATTTTGATCGATAAGATTGGCTATCTGAGGATACTTTATCTATCCTCCTTTATATCCTCTCTTGTTGCGATGATTCTTCCTCTAGCTCAAAGTTGGCTTATTCCCTTTATCCTATGTGTTGGTGCTTTTTCAATGATGATGAACGATCCTGCCGTAAAAGTGGCTATTGGAACAAATTCTCCCGAGAAGGTGAAATCTACAATTTTTGGCATTGCAAACAACCTTGTGGTTCTGTCAGAGAGTCCGGTAGTTATAGTTGGTGGGTTTCTCTGGAACATATGGCCCGGAAGCATCTACATAATCGCTTCGTTACTCTTTCTTCTTTCTCTGTCTGTATTGGGCATTAAAAAAGCAGATAATAAAAGAGCGGAATTGTAAACTAGATCATTAAACAAGATATTGAAGAAAACGAGTTTGTTCTAGGAAGATACTTCTCACCCTATACTTCAAGCATCTAGATCGAAATTTGTCTTTGAGGATTAAGAAATAGTAGCGGGGCCTGGATTCGAACCAGGGACCTCCGGGTTATGAGCCCGGCGGGCTGACCAGGCTGCCCCACCCCGCTGTTAAATTCTGCATTGCGTCCTTTATAAATCTTATGCTGCTATCATGCAATCTATAAAAATATAGATTATTCTAGCTGTTGAGGAATTACTTTTTCTTTTCCAAGAAAGCCTTTATTTTATCCTTTGCATCAGCAGATAAAATGCCAAAGAGCGCGGATTCAAGCTCAGAGTTTCCACTATTTATTGCAACTTTAGATGCCCATATCGCTTTCCCAGGCTTAGATGTTATTTTTAGACAGAGATTCACGGCCTCCATCATCAGCAGATCATCCCTTATGACCATGTCAACGAGTCCCATTCTTTCTGCTTGTTGAGCTGATATATATTCGCCCGTCATTATCATTAACTTTGCTCTTGATCTCCCCACCAGCATAGGGAGCCTTTTTGTTGCCCCTCCTCCTGGTATTAGTCCTATGTTAACCTCAGGCTGTCCTAGCTTGGCTGATTCCGCTGCTATCCTTATATCGCATCCTAGGGCGATCTCCAGTCCACCTCCAAGGCAATATCCGTTTATTGCCGCTATTATTGGCTTTGGAGATTTCTCAATCGATTCCACTACTGCTTTAAAGTACTCAGAGTACTTTACCATCTCTTCGGGACTCATTTGCAGGAACTCGCTTATATCAGCACCGGAAGAGAAAGCTCTCCCAGCTCCTGTCATCACAACTGCCCTTATATTTTCATCTGAGGATAGATCGATCAAGGCTTTTTTAATTTCATCCAGCATCTTTCTTGATATCGAATTGAGCTTCTCCGGCCTGTTTAGCTGTATTACTGCAACTGGAGGTCTGTAGAGAATTTTTATTGTCTCCATCTGATTTTCTTGGAAATATTCATGAAATCCGAATCCTGATTTAGTTCCAGTCCTGCCTAATTCAAGCATTCTAAGCAAAATAGGGTCTGGAGAGAACTCAGTGGATCCAGTGATCTCATTTAGCTTTTTCAGAGAATTCACAATGGTGTCTATTCCCATTTCATCAGCGTATTGAAATATACCCTTTGGATACCCCAGCCCCAGAATGGTGGCTTCATTTATCTCTTGAAGAGAGGATATTCCCTCTCTTAGCAGATATGAGGCCTCGTTCACTGCAGGAGAGATGAGCAAAGCTGGATCAGCTCTATCAAGTGCAGTTATATCCGGTTTTTTGTATGTTCCAGGGGATGGATACTTGTAGAATCCCTCTCCTGACTTGACCCCCAGCTTTCCCTTGTCCATCATCTCCTTGAACACCTGACAGGGCTCTATTGCCATCCCCCTGCTTCTCACAGAATCTATTATGAAGTAAAGAACATCTATCCCTATATAATCAGATAACTCAAAAGCGCCCATTGGAAGCCCGATCTTCCTCAGGGCTGAATCCACCTCTTCAATTGAATAAATTCCTCTTTTTACCAGAATACATGCAGTGTTCAACAATCTGATCATTATTCTATTCACTATAAAGCCAGGTATGTCTTTTCTGACAAGAACAGGCCTCTTTCCTATTCCTCTGACGAATTCAATCATCTGTTTAACTATTTCATCCGAGGTATCCTTTCCTCTGACGACTTCCACAAGTTGCATTACAACGGGAGGATTGAAAAAGTGAAGGCCAAGCACTTTATCTGGCCTATTTGTACATGAAGCAAGCTCGGATATGGGAATACTACTTGTGTTTGTAGCTATTATAGTATCCGGCCTCGAATTGGCATCTATCTCGCGGAAAACCTGTTTTTTAAGCTCAAATATCTCTGGAACCGCCTCTATGACTAGATCCACATCTCTGACGGCTTCTTTTATTGATGTGAATGTGGATATGAGAGCCATTATCTCATCAGGAGATCTGCCGATCTTCCCTTTCTCATAGAGCTTTCTGAGACTCCACCCTATTTTCTCCATTGCGCCTTTTAGAATATCCTCCTTCACGTCTACTAGATTTGTCTTTATCCCATTTATGGCCAGAACCTCTGCTATGCCATGCCCCATTGTACCTGCTCCTACAACAGTTACTTTCTTCACCATGAAAACACCTACAAACATGGGTGGGAAAATTTTTTAATCTTTATGTGCCGACTTGTGGAAAGGAGTGATGAACAGATACCAGAAGCAAATAAAAGCATGTTTTCTGTCCGATTAAACTTCAAAAGGCATTAGAATCTGACATTCATATGAACATTTAGTTAAAACATGAATTGCAACAGAAAGGACAAAATATTCAACCTAGCTTGAGGCAGCTATAATTTGCATAAAAATTCTAGGAAACAATAATTCCAGTTCAAGCAATTCAAAACATCTCATCAATGGCTTTTTCTGGGTCAAATTTCACATAATCCTTCACGGAAGTACCTGTGCCTAGGAAGAGAATTGGTTTTTCTAGGATGTAGGATGCTTGAATAGCTGCCGCATATCCTCCTGCATCAACTTTTGATACTATCACTGTGTCTATCGGCACGAATTGGCTGAATCCAATACATTGGTTCACCACATCAGAACCAGCAAGTCCGTCCACCACAAGAATATTTAAATCTGGCTTTGTTATCCTCACTATTCTTCTTAGCTCTTCCCCTAGGTTTCTATCCATTGCTCTCCGGCCTGAAGTGTCGCCCAAAACCACATCAAATCCCTTGAAACTAGCTTTCTGCACAGCATCATATATCACTGCTGCAGGATCTGCCCCTCTTCCACCTTTAACTACCTGAACGCGTATCATCCTAGCATAGCCCTCTAACTGCTCCTCTGCCGCTGATCTGAAAGTATCTGCTGCCGCTATTAGGGGAGAAAAACCGTTTTTAATCAGGATATCAGCTGTCTTAACCAAGCTGAGGGACTTCCCGACTCCATTAAATCCAAAAAATAGAAATACTGGTATTCTTCCCTCTTCTTTAGCTTTTTTTATAATAAAGCCCAGATTTGGGGGTTCTAGCTTTATCTTCTTTAATATATGCTCTTTTATTTTTCCTCTCAGAAAATCCTCACTTACCCTGTCTTTTCCTGCCAGTTCTCTCTTTATATGCTCTTTTATTCCATCCAGAAACTGAACGGAGAGACCTGATTCTACAAGCTCTATCTCAAGCTCCGAGAATATTTTATCTACGTTTTTTCTTCCAGTACTCGCTATTTTGGAGTAGAGATCCGAAAATATTCTCTTAAGTTCTCTTGGCAACCCTACCGCCTTGCTCTGCGGCTATTAAGCTTGCTTCTATCTGTCTTAAATTCACCTGTATTTGTATCAACTCCTTTCTAATCTCCTCTAGCTTTCCTTTAAGCTCCTCTATTGCTTTATCAGGGCTCATCTCAGCATATATGTTGGCTCCCATCTGGATTAAAACTTTCTCCGTTGACACTTTATTCAGCATTATGGAAAGAAAGGCCCCTATAGGGAGTATTACTGGTCCGAGTTCCTGTTTTTCCAATTTTGATAAGGTCTCTAACGTCTCTATACTTCTCTCAACATCGCTATAGAGGATGTTCAGTCTACTTGATTCATTTAAAAGGAGCTGATATGTGGTTCTAAGAGCAGCAAGATCCTGTTCTCTCTGTTGGCCCGACATTTCACCACCTGATCTGTAGAGGGGAAGAGGGATATAATAAATGCTTTTGGCCAGATGTTTCAGCGCTTTGGTATGTCTTGTTTCACTGTTATAACCCATATTAGTGGTGTGCTTCGGCAGTTGTTTTAAAGTCCGCTGTGAGAATAGCAATTTTAAATAGGGATCATGTCCTTAGCTGGGATCCAAATGGTTGAGATGGTGCTCGACATAGCAGATCCTAAAAGCGGTAAGACATACCATGTAAAGCTCGATTCCACTGTTCTAATAGGAAAGAGGATAGGAGAGGAGATTATCGGAGATCAGATAGGCCTCCCGGGTTACAAACTGAAGATAACAGGGGGTACTGATAGAGATGGCTTCCCACACCATCCGGGGGTTCACGGAATGGGGAAGACCAGAACAATTCTCTCAGGTCCTCCTGGTTTTCATCCAAGAAAAAAGGGTGAAAGAAGAGCAAAGATGGTTAGGGGGAATATAATATCTGAGTACACAAAGCAAGTTAATCTGAAAATTGTAGAGTACGGAGAGAAAAGCTTAGAAGAACTGCTCAAGAGGGAGGAAAGCTGATTTTCTGTGCCGTGAGGATATTATGTACTATATGGCAGCCCTTAAAGAATGTTCAGTCGTGTTATTCTTATCCTATGAATAATGGGGATCGATAGACCACAACCTTTAAAAGTCGTGAGTTGACACAACTCTTGTAAGGGTGATTCCTTTGGTCTCAGCGCTGGATATAAGAGCTGATCTTCTGATAAACAGGTTAAAGGATACTTTGAAGACTATAGAATCAATAAAGCCTCCTGAATGGGCTTTGTTCTCTAAAACAGGTTCTGGCAGGGAGAGACCTCCTGAGCAGGAGGACTGGTGGTATATAAGAGCAGCCAGCATACTTAGAACTCTATACATAGAGGGACCTCTGGGCACAGAGAGACTAAGGGCGAAGTATGGAAACAGGAAGAGCAGAGGAGTCAGTCCGAGCAGGAGTGTAAAGGGAAGCGGACATGTTATAAGAAAGATATTACAGCAACTTGAGGAGGCAGGTCTTGTCGAGAAAGATGGCAGAAAAGGGAGAAAGGTCTCAGCTAAGGGAAGATCTCTGCTTGACAAAATAGCTTCTGAAATAGCAAGAGAGATGAAAATAGAAGTAGGAAAGGTGAAGGTGCCATGAGCGAGGAGGAGGATGAGGAGCTGAGAGCTCTGCAGGAGAGACTTGTTGAGGAGGCAGAGGCGAGAAGGAAAAGAGAGGAGGAGATAAGGGCAAGGGAGAGACAGATAGAGATCATAGTAAAGCAGCTGCTGACATCGGAGGCTTGGGAGAGACTTAAAAGAATAGAATATGTGAAGCCAGAACTTGCAAGTAGCGTTAAGACGCTTCTTATCCAGCTTTATAACTCAGGGAAGCTGAACAGAAGACTAACGGATGAGGAGCTGAAGGAGCTCCTAGGGAGGTTGAGCGAACAGCTCAGGAGAGATTTTAGGATAAAAGTTGTTTGAGGTGATGTTATGGCTAGGTATTGGACTCTTTCAAGTAAGCTTAGGTATGCGAGGGCGATGAAGGAGAACAAGAGGTTGCCGCTCTGGGTCTACCTGAGGACTGGAAGAAAAGTTAGGGCAAGACCCTTGAGAAATTGGAGAAGATCTAGATTGCAGCTTTGAGGTGATGTTATGGCTAATGAGAGGAAAATCTACCTGAGGCTTGGGAGAATAATACGGGAGAAGTATCCAATGAGAAAAAGAGCAACAGGAGAAGTGAGAACTGTAAAAAAGATAGTGGCCAGAATCATGAAAATAGACCAGAAAAAAGTGAAAATCGATCCCTTATTGAACGAAATAATCTGGTCTAGGAGCAACAATCCCCCTAGAAAGCTAAAGATATCCGTGGAGTACAATGAGGAAGAGGACCTTGCTACTGTTAAACCCATTTTTGAGTGATAAACTTGCCTCTCATTAGAACATCCATATGGGGAAGCCCAAATCTCGGCATATACCTGAAAGTTGTTGGAAATTATCTTCTAGTTCCACCCAATGTAAAAGAGAAATTCATTAGAGAGGTAGAGGAGGCCTTACGCCTCAGAGCCGTACCCACTAAGATATACGATACAAATCTGCTCGGTATCTTCATAGCCGGAAATGAAAATGGATTGATAGCACCCGCTGTTGCAGGAATAGAGGAGATAAAAACTCTCGAAAGCCTTGGAATGGAGCTGGAGATAATAAACTCTAGAATAACTGCATTGGGAAATGCGATTCTGGCCAATAGCTATGGAGCTCTTGTTCATCCTGGTTTATCGGATGAGGATGTAGAACTTATAAGAAGGACATTAAAGGTTCCTGTCGTGAGAGGGAAGATCTCAGGAATACCTGTAGTGGGGTCTCTATCTGTGATAACCGATAAGGGAGGAATAGTGACGCCATCGGTGAGCGAGGATGAGTTGAAAAAACTCAGAAAGCACTTCAGCGTGGATATATATCCAGGAACTGTGAATGACGGAGTTAAGTTCGTGAAATTAGGTCTAGTGGCAAGCAAGGAAGGTGTGGCAGTAGGTGCTTTGACAACTCCTGTTGAGCTGGACATAATAACACAAGCTTTCGGCTTGTAGAACGCTGGAAAGATGAATCTCAAGTAATAGAACTTCTTAATCTATAATAGAATAGTGATTATGAAAAACGATGCTATAAATTTTAACTTTTTAATAACATAGTGTATGCGAATATATTCACAAGGATGTAACTATTTGCCGTCAACATAAGGCTTTTTATGGCATAAATGTCCGACAGCAGATGCCTAGATTCCTCGCAGCAGGAAATCTGTCAAGAGATGTGATAAAGACATCAGCAGGAGAAAGCATCAGACTTGCAGGTTCTTCCATATATGCTGGTGTTGTTGCAGCCAAGTTGGGATTTGAAGCAGTCCTTCTCGCTTGTTATGGCCAAGAATCAGATCTAGCTGAGATACCCAAGGAGCTGTCATTGGAGGGCCTCGTGAGAAGAGACAAAACTGCTTCTTTCGAGCTTATTTACCATGGCGAGGACAGAGAACTGAGACTTTTATCAGATTCGGGCCTCATATATCCATCTGATGTGGAAAAATTGGGCTACTATGACGTGTGCCTCTCCTCCCCTATATACAATGAGATCCCCTTGGAGACCCTGAAAGAGATCAGAAAAAGGTGCTTTCTCCTAGGACTCGATCCACAGGGGTATATAAGAAAGATAGATGAGTATGGGAAGGTGAGATTTTCCGAATTTAATGGATCTGATTATTTTTGTCTGGCTGATGTGCTGTCAACGAGCAGACCAGAGCTTCCATATATAGCAAGAGGAGAGAGAAATGAGGAGAGAGCTTTAAGGCTATTATGGGATATGGGGCCAGATATTGTGCTTATGACAAGAGAAGGAGGCTCAAATCACTTCTCTATATTCTTTGACGGGAAGTTTTTCTCTTTGCCAGCAGTTCCTCCTTCAAAAATAGTGGATCCAGGTGGCGCTGGGGATTCCTCTACAGCTGCCTTCCTAGCGGAGTATTATATGACAGGGAATCCTTTGTGGTCTGCTCTCTTTGCAAGCTCTGTATCCAGCTTTATATATGAGGGATTCGGCGCCGAGAGGGTTCCATCAAGAGAAGAAGCTATAAGGAGGCTAGATGAGTTTTTATTAAGAAATGCCCCAGAACTCAGGGAAATGATGAGGGAGTTCCTATGGAGCCCAAGATAAAGGAGAAACACTGGTCACCCGATCTTGAGCTTGAGATACAGAAGATATGGCAGGAAACTGGACTATATAAATTCAGCAGAAGGAAAGGAAAGGTCTTCTCAATAGACACGCCTCCTCCTTATGCTAGCGGGAAGTGGCACATAGCTGCTGCAATACACTATGCCCAGATAGACATGATAGCTAGGACCATGAGGATGATGGGTTATGATGTATACTTTCCCTTTGGAGTTGACAGAAACGGCCTTCCAGTGGAAGTTGAGGTTGAGAAGAAAAACGGAATAAACATGTTCTCCACTCCCAGAGAGGAATTTTTGAGGCTCTGTAAGGAATATCTTGACGAAGCTGAAAAGGACATAATATCCATATCGAAGAGACTTGGATTAAGTGCTGATTTTGACAGCTATTTCCAAACCGATAGCGTTCTTTGGAGAACACAGACCCAGAGAACATTTATCGAGGCTTTCAAAAAGGGTCTTGTCTACGAGGACGTGAGGCCCAATAATTACTGTCCTAGATGCCGGACAACTCTCGCCGATGCAGAAGTAGAGTACAAGGAAATGGAAAGCATCCTAGTATATCTTAGGTTTTCTGAAAAAGAAAGCAGAAGAAGCGTGGTGATAGCTACTACAAGACCCGAGCTTCTTCCAGCATGTGCTGCAGTCATATATAATCCAAAAGATGACAGATATAAGGATCTTCTTGGAAAAACCCTGATAACCCCTCTAGGAGATGAGGTCATCGTGCTGGAGCATCCCTCTGCTGATCCAAACTTCGGCACAGGGATAATGATGGTGTGCTCCTATGGAGATTATGACGATGTGAGATTATTCAGAGAATTAGGTCTTAAACCTAAGATAATAATGAATGAGGACGGTACATTAAATGAGTTAGCTGGAAAATACGCTGGAATGAGAACTGATGAGGCTAGAAAGGCTATTTTGGAAGATTTAAAGGATTACATAGAGAAAGCGGAGAAAATATTGCATAGAACTCCTGTATGTTGGAGATGTAAGACCCCTATAGAAATAGTTCCAATGAAGGAGTACTACTTAAAGCAAAAGGATTTTCTCGATGAGTTGAAGCAAAAAGTTCTTTCAAAGGCTAAGTTCTACCCAGAGTGGTCGGTGAACTACTGGCTAGACTGGGTGAATTCAATAGAGACAGACTGGCCAATATCAAGAAGAAGATACTATGGAACTGAGATACCTGTGTGGTACTGTAAATCATGCGGAAAGCCCGCCTTACCAGAACCAGGAGGATACTACAGACCATGGAAGGAGGATCCTCCCTTCGACACTTGCCCTCATTGTGGATCCAAGGCAGGTTTTGTGGGAGAGGATAGGGTATTTGATACTTGGATGGACTCCAGCATATCCCCTCTTGTCTACAATGGATATGGATGGAATGAGGAGCTCTTCAAAGAGCTCGGACAGAGTGACCTGAGACCACAGGGAAAGGACATAGTTAGAACTTGGTTGCATTATACGCTATTGAGGACATACCATGCTACAGGCGAACCCGCATTCAAGCATATATGGCTTTCTGGAATGGGATTGGATGCAAATGGAAGGCCAATGCACAAAAGCCTCGGCAATATAATATATCCGTGGCCTCTCTTAGAGAAATATGGAGCTGATGCTATAAGGCTTGCAGGGGCTTCTGAGGCTCATCATGGCTCAGATTTCAGGATATCCGAGGCTAGAATAGCTGGTGCATTCAAGTTTCTTCAGAAACTTTGGAATGTCTCTAGGTTTATTTCAAGCTTTCCGTTTCCAGAAAAAGCTAGCTTAAGCCCAACAGATATTTGGATACTGGGAGAGCTTAACAAAACTGTGGAAATTGCCCTAGAAGGATATAAAAAGTTTGATTTCTTTGATCCAGCCACGTCAGCAAGGCATTTCGTATGGGAAGTATTTGCTCCTCATTATGTGGAGATGGTGAAGTGGAGAGCATACGGACAGGGAAGCGAGGAAGAAGCCATATCTGCTTGGTGGACTCTTCACACATCCCTCAGATATATTCTGAGGATATTAGCTCCGATAACCCCTCATATAACTGATGTCATATGGAGAAGAATTTATAGAGGAACTGTACACGAGGAAAGCCTTCCTGAGCCTAAAAAGGAGTGGGAGACTGATTATGCCAAACTTGGGGATAGACTTATGGAGTTTAATAGTTATGTGTGGAAGATCAAGAAGGAAAGAGGAATCTCATTTAAGGAAAGTGTGAGCTTGAGCATACCTGAAGAGCTTAAGCCGTTCGAGAAGGATCTCAGAGCTCTACATAACATTAAGTGAGATCTATGCTAAAATAGATGGAACTTCCCATATTCCATTTAGCACTAAATCCGCCCCATTTCTCATCAGCTTTTCTTTTGATTCAAATCCCGTCAGCACGCCTATTGCAATAACTCCCTCCTCTTTTGCGGATTTCATGTCAGTCCAGTAATCAGCCACTAGAATTGTGTTAGCAGGATCAACATCGAATTCTTCTATCACATGCCTTATGATTCCTCTCTTAGACCAAGAGAAGCTATTATCGGAGGGACATGATCTTGTTGAGCAAATTAGATCGAAGAAGTCCATCAGACCGAAGTAGGAAAGCTCTTCTGCAAGCTCCTCATTGAAGCACTCTCTCCCAGTAGCCAGAGCTATCTTTATTCCGTTTTCTTTTAGCAGACTGAGAACATCAAGAACACCCGGGAAGAGTTTATCTTCCGGTTCTATCCTACTGCACATCCTTCTCTTAAACTCATTCCAAAATGCATTTCTATCGACTTTTATTAAAGTATCTAGCGAATCTTCTGCGTATGCTCTAATGAAGTTCTCCCATTCGAGCCCTTTAAGACAAAATATCTCCATTGTTTCATTAAAGCATCTATGGAACCTATGTATCGTGTCTACAAGAGTCTGATCTAAATCCATTATAGCTGCGTATATGCTATGAGCATTACCTCTCAGGAGAATTTTCAAGCTCATAGATCTCTGGATCTGAATGAAGTCAGATGACTTTAATCCTTTGCTTACAAGTAGAGGTTTTATTAATTTTTAAATGGCCTTCTATTTATACCATTACACATTCCACATTTAATTACTATATGTGGATATCTTTTGGATCTAATTCTGATAGTGGAGTTTACTCCGGGGAATAGAAGTTTTTTGCACTTTTTGCAATACCTCCACTTATATTCTGCCGGAATCCTCACTCTAGTTCTCATAGATATTTTTCTAGCAAGCTCTCCATATCTCTCGGCAAGCTGGATATCCTGCGTACAAACAGAATCTGCAAGGTTTAGCAGGATCTTTATCCTCTCCTCAGCTATTTTCCTCCGCTTTTCCCTTATTCTTTTCAGCAGACCACCTCTTAACATAGTATAGGAGGGATAAAAATATGGCAATAGCTGCCGAAGTTGATAGAGGAAGATCAGCTAATGAGATTTTAATATCAGATTTTTTCATAATATTGGGGGATATATCCCCTTTGTGAAAACAGCCGACTATGATAGCACAGTCCAAATCGCTTATGCATCTTGCCACATGGAGAGGATCTACTGTCTCACCTTTTTCGCTCAAAGCCACGACCAAATCAACTGAAGATAGATGCTCGTCTAGGTCAAAAGTAGTACATATAAGGGGATTACTTTTTGGGCCCACGTATCCTCTTTTTAGAAGCTGTTCCATCAGACCACAGAATCTGATGTAGTTTCTAGGCGGTCTTATCCCTTTCTCGACTCTAAATATCCTTCCCTCAGCTGTATGTATGTATATGTCAAAAGGTTTTGTTCTGTACAAGGGACTGTCAGTTATTGTCAGAAGAGCTCTGTGAACTATGTCAGGCCTCCCTTTTTTCTTCCAGTATTTTCTTATGGAGGAATCTATAAGTTTCCCTCTAGAGTCCAAGAATAGCAGGCTATCTGTGAGGACTATGGATAGAGACATCGAGATGGTAGCAGAATGGACAGACTAAAACAAATATGTTTAGATGTAAACACATACTTAATTCAGGAAACAGTGGACCGAGGGGGATTCGAACCCCCGACCTCCGCCGTGCAAGGGCGGCGCGCTACCAGACTGCGCTATCGGCCCACTTCAACAGAATTTAATGGGAATAAAAACCTTCATTTTATTTATCTATATTATTCGTCTTTTGCCGAACTGGTTACTACAATCACTTTTTATATGATGACGACTGCATGATTGGCTAAGGTGATGATGATTGAAGTCCCTTGCCAGAGAGGTTCACAAAAGAGTTGAAGAGTATGAGCTACCAAAGAAAGTAGCTCCAGAAGATCAGGAGCTTCAGGAAGTAGTGAAGAGGTCAAAAGCAAGAATAGTTATAATGGGGATAGGGGGAGCTGGGAGCAATACCATAACAAGGCTAAATGCTTTGGGTCTTGAAGGAGCTGAAACAATAGCCGCGAACACTGATGCATCTCATCTGCTCATAACGGTGGCGGATAGAAAGGTCCTTCTTGGTCCAGAACTATGCGGAGGAAATGGTGCAGGAGGTGATCCTGACATAGGAGAACAAGCAGCTAAAGAAAGTGCTGAATATATAAAGGATATCTTGAGTGGCACTGACATATTATTCGTGGTTGCCGGCATGGGAGGGGGGACTGGAACAGGAGCTGCCCCTGTAGTAGCTGAGATAGGAAAGCAGCTGGGCGCAATAGTTGTATCCCTTGTAACCCTTCCTTTCTCTGTTGAGGGAACTAGAAAGAGAGAAATCGCATCAAGAGGTCTTGAGAGGCTTTCTAAGGTGACAGATACCTTAATGGTCATAGCAAACGATAAAATATTGGAGATAGCAAAGGATCTTCCTCTTCACCAAGCATTCTTACTCTCAGATGAGATAATGGCCCGGGCTCTGAAGGGTGTTGTAGAGCTTGTGTCCAAGCCCGGACTGATAAATGTGGATTTAGCTGATTTCAGAGCTATAGCGCAAAACGGTGGACTCTCAGCCATACTATTTGGGGAGAGCGATGGAGAGAAGAGGGCAGTTGAGGCAGTAGAGGATGCGATAAGCAACCCGCTACTTGATATCGACATATCTGGAGGAAAGGCAGCCATAATAAACATAACATGCGGTACTGACTTCTCCTTGGATGAGATGAGAGAAGTGGTCGAAACCGTTGTCAGCGCGCTGGATCCAAACGCAAATGTGATATGGGGAGCCAGAGTTGATGAATCCCTGAAGGGAAGTGTACAGGTTCTTATAGTGGTTACAAATGTGAGATCCCCCACCTTTGAGGCATACTTAAAAGGACTTGAAGCAAAGGAGGAGAAAATGCCGGTAAAAGTTGAAGTTAAGAAGAAAGAAGGGGTAATAGCCCCTGATGAGCTTGGCTTAGATAGTCTGTGAGGTGATTTAATGTCGGAGAAGCTTAAAAGCTTCTGGGAGGATGTTAAGAGAACTCTCAGAGTGGCCAGCAGACCCACATATGATGAGATATGGCAGATGTTTAAAATAACTATAATAGGATTTCTCATAGTCGGCTTCATAGGATTTGTCTTCCAGCTGGTGGGTTCACTAATCACAGGAGCAGCTCTTCCATGACGGTGATTCCATGGTATTCTTTGCTCTGAGAGTTTCATCTGGGCAAGAATTAAGTGCAGTCAGAATTCTAAAGGCGAGAGCAGAATCTCTAGGAATACCGGTTAAATCAGTGATTTTTGTACCTAGGATGAAGGGATATCTCTTTGTTGAGGCTGATAGAGCTCATGATGTCAGCAGGCTCGTCAGAGGTGTTTCTAGAGTGAAGATGCTGCAGGCAAATCCAATTTCTTTTGATGAAATAAAATCTATGATAATAAAAGAACCTGAAAGAGTTGTCGTGAAAGCAGGGGACATAGTAAAGATAATAAAGGGAAACTTTAAGGGATATCAAGCAAAGGTGCTATCAGTGGTTGAAAGTGAGAAGGGAGTTACATTGAACCTAGAACTTGTAGGACTAGGGAAACCGTGGGAGATAAGGCTTCCACTGGAGCATGTAAGACTTGCTGAATCTAAGGAGGTGGAGGAGTAATGCCTGAAAAAATTGTGAATGTAATGGTGGAAGGAGGTAAGGCTACTCCTGGTCCACCCTTAGGACCAGCACTCGGAGGATATGGCCTTAATTTAGGCCAGGTGGTCAAGGAGATAAATGATAAGACCAAAGAATTCGAGGGAATGAAGATACCTGTGATCATATACGTAGATCCGGAGAAGAAGACCTATAGGATAGAGATAGGAACTCCTCCCACTTCGATGCTGCTGCTTAGAGAGATGAATAAAGAGAAGGGCTCTGGAAATCCAAAAAGCACAAAAATAGGAGACATAAGCATGGAAAAAATAGTGAAGATAGCAAAGATAAAGATGAAAGAGATGAACACATCGGATTTAGCAAAAGCAGTAAAGCAGGTGTTAGGAACTGCTGTAAGCATGGGAATAACTGTGGATGGTAAGGATCCAAGGGAAGTACAGAAGGAGATAGATAGAGGTTTGCTGAAGCTGGGGTGATCCCATGGAATTAGTAGAAAAGATAAAGGAGGTTCTGGAGAAGAGTCCAAAGAGAAGGTTTAATGAATCAGTAGATCTCTCCATAGTGCTCTCTGGTGTAGATCTGAAGAAAAATCCCAATCTGAAGATAAACGAGATAGTGGAACTGGAGAATCCTCCCAAGAACAAGGACATAAAAGTCTGTGTTTTTGGAACTGGTGAGTTTGCTTTTAGAGCTAAGGAAGCTGGTGCAGACCTAGTGATGGATCCAGAGGAGTTGAAAAACATGAGCAAGAGGGAGCTGAGGAAGTTGGCCAACAGATATGATCACTTTATAGCACAGGCGGATGCGCTTCCGAAAATAGCAAAGATAATAGGTCCCGTCCTTGGACCTAGGAATAAGATGCCCATAAGCCTGCCTGTGACGGCAGTTGACAGACTTCCAACGGAGATAAAAAGACTAAAAAGATCAGTCAGGATAAGGATGAGGGATCAGCCTTACTTCAGCGTGAAAGTTGGATCTAGAGATATGAGTGCCGAGGAGATTGCTAAAAATGTAGATAAAATCATTAACTTATTAAAGAATAAGTATGGAGATCTAAATATGATTAAAAAAGCCTATATAAAGACCACCATGGGCCCTGCTTTTGAGCTCCCGTTGAGGTGATCTCATGATGATCTTAAGTAAGAAGGAGAAAAAAATAAGGACTGCTGAACTCATAAGAAAGCTTTCGGAAGAATATCAGAACGTACTTTTCGCCGATTTTTACAGAGTTCCAGCAGATCTTATGCAGAGAATTAGGGCTTCTCTTAGAGGGAGTGCAAGAATACTTGTGTCCAAGAGAAGGATAGCTGAAAAGGCTCTTAAGGATAGAAAGGGTTTTGATGGCATAGGAGAGCTTCCGAGGAATCTTGCCCTGATATTTACAAATGAGGACTTGTTCGAGATCTACTCAAGGATATCCAGCATGACAACTAATGTATTTGTAAGACCAGGAGAAGTTGCTGAGTCGGATATCATAATACCAAAAGGGCCCACTGACCTTATGCCGGGCCCTGTTCTGAATGATCTTAAGGCAATGGGAATTCCGACGAAAATAAAAGGAGGAAAAGTAGAGATAGAGGAAGATACCGTTGTCGTAAAAGCTGGGGATTTGGTACCTAGACATGTTGCTGAGGTTCTTAGGGCACTGAAGATAGCTCCAATGGAGGTAAGGCTCAGAATAAAAGCAGCTCTAGATAAAGATGGAGTTGTGTACGGAGAAGAGATTCTCAGCACAACAAAGGAGGAGATATACAAGATGGTCGCTGATGCCTCTGCGAGAGCCATTGCAGTAGCGATAGAACTCGGAGAGCTGAATGATCGCACTGTGAATGTATTGATCCCAAGAGCATACATGAATGCCATAAATATTGCGGCTGAAATTGGATTTATCACGGATAAAACAGCTGAAATGCTCCTAATAAAGGCTGTTATGAGGGCAAAAGCTCTGAGCTCTTGTGTCTCCTGATAAACACAAGTAACTTCTTTTCTTTTTATTTAATAATTTGGTATAATAAAAGGTTTATTAATAGTTCAGATATCTTCTAGACCACCCTTTGTTATGACGAACACTGCTTCAGCTTCCGGTAGTTCTGAAGAGTCCACTATTTTCAGTATTCTCGTACTTCCAGATCCCTTTCTGATCCATAAGACAAGATCTGGGAAATGCCCGACTATATAACCACCTGCAGCCAGATCCTCAAATGACTCAGATATTCTTCCTATAACATGATTGGTGAACATAACTGTCGTTCCCATGTTTGATATCTCTCTTAAAATCTTGAGAACCAAGGAAAGTTGTCTCTGCCTTTCAGCCAGCATTTCTAAGCCAACATATTCTGATCTAAATATAGAGAGGAGGGAATCCACCACCACTAAGGATACTTCTCCTTTTCTTGCGAGTTCCCTAGCTGATCTTATAGATGCCCTCAGACCGTTTATGGAATCTGGTCTGAAAACCAGTATTTTAGATAGTACTGTGCTTGGATCCTTTTCAAATCTAGTTGATATGTCGCTCAATCTGGATGGAGAAAAACCCCTCTCCGTATCTATATAAATTACCTTCCCAAGATCTGTAGCTATTACCGACATCTGAAAGCAGAATTGACTTTTTCCAGTTCCAGCTTTTCCATACAGCTCGGTTATGCTTCCTATTTTTATTCCTCCTTTTAATATGTTATCTATGCTTCTTACACCAGTACTTATCCTAGTTTCAGGGCTTTTCATGACATCCAGGGCCGTCTTAAACCCAATTCTTCCCTCCATCAGGGAATCTATTATCTTTCTTGCATCTTTTCTGCTTATGGACAGCTTTTTTGACAGCTCTTCTTCTGTCATCTGAACTACATCTTCTATTTTCAGCTCTTCCACTTTATTTATGACTTCGTCGCTTAGACCTGCCTTTTTAAGAATGTCCCTCAGGCTCATGAGGACATCATTTTAAGTTGAGCTTCCTAGCAATAAAGTTAGTTATCTCATATAATATTGGGGTTATAATTATGAGAAATATTGTTTGCTTTATTGAAATAGGTTCGTACCAAAAGCAGAATAAGATGGAGAACACCAGAAATCCCTCGTGATCTAGCAGTACTGCATTTCCTCCAGGAGGTATATCCAATCTTCTCTTTATGAAGGAACCGATTAGATCACCCACCATAGCACCTGTTGAGAGGAGAACTCCCTGAATAGGTCTTAGCTGAATTATACCTATCGTCGTCCCGACAATTATACCTGATATTAGACCCCTAAAGGTCTTATGATCGCCCAAGATTCTTCTTCCATCGATCCAATTCCTGCCTCTATCGATGGGAGAACCTCCTCCAAACACAACAGGGGCCATGTTGGCAAAGTATGTGGGGAGGATATACCATATAGCTAGAAACATGCTCATTAGATCCATCATGAATTTCTAATGGGGAATTTAAAAAAGCTTGAAAAGAAGTTTAGTTCCAGTGTTCCATTCTAAGGATATCATATTTCCAGATCTATCAACTCTTATTACCGAATCTACATATCTAGATGCCAACTTAAGACTTGCCTGCTCTTCATCCGATACTAAAACAAGTGTTTTGGAAAAGCTTTTGGCCAAATTAGAGAGAAGAGATACCCATAGAAGAATATCTCTCATCTCAGCAAGAGAGTAAAGAAAATCCCAAGAGATTTCGTCCACTACAACAAGCCTAAATCCCTTTCTTATTGCATTTCCCGCCAGGATTAGGGTTTTAGCCAGAACACTACTGTTCATGGATAGAAGGACTATCCTTTCTGTTGAAACAGATATGTTAGATATTGCCGACGGATGATTGAATATATAAAGAACTTTCTCTCCTTTTTCCGCTAGATAAGTTGATATCTTATTCATCAGCAAGCTTTTTCCAGCTCCTGATCTACCATAGATCATCAGAGAGTTCTTCTGTAAAAGAGCGTCTGCAATAGAGCTTAATTTAACTTCCAACAAAACATCAAGAAGATCTAAAATTTAAATTTGCTAGTTCATGTTTTAGTTTTTATGAGATCACCTTCTTATATATCCGCCTTAACACTATTTTCGTATGTTCGAGAGGATTGTCCTTGTCCCAAGTTATCTTGCTCATCGAGATGAGTCGTTTATCTTTGTGTCTCCTGCCTCTGAGTGCAACAAGTGCAAACATAGACCAGCATGCGTAGAGGGTCTCATATCCGGGAGAATTTACCGAATAATTGAAACAAGAGAGAAAACATTTGAATGTCCTGTTCATGGGGAGGTAAAACCGGCTAAAATAACTATGTCGGATGTGAGAGCTGCTTTACCCGAAAAAGTTGCAATTGAGGGCGCTATAGTGAACTTTACCTCTATAAAATGCAATGATTTAAGGAAAGATATGTACACTCTGTGCAATCCAGTGGGAATAAAGCCGGGAGATAGAGTCCTTGTAAAGAAAGTAGAGAGTTTTTTAGGCGAATATGAGGGAGAGAGGCTAGTTTTATGCATTATAAGACCATATTGATTTCAGTTTTAGCTAGAGGATTAAAATAACTTTTCATAGAATAGATCTCTTGTATAAAATCAAAAAGAGATGTTGACTTAGCCGAATCTTTATAAGCCTTTAGAAATTTCCTTAAATGCACTGATTAATCTCTAGGCACAACATGCTCCTCTCTGAACACAACTTTTCTTATATCAGTGTATTTCATTATATCAGATAAAAATCTGAGCTTCCTTGAGGTCGCATCCCTCTTTGTGTACGCTATTGGGGGAAGATTTATCTCCACCTTATCTTCCTCCATTTTAACTTCCACCTCGGTGTCAAATGGTATGTCAAAGTTCCTTATTAGAAGAGCCCTTACAATGTCCTCCTTGTTTTTCACCTTTTTTACTATGTGAACATCTACTAGCAACCTCTTTCCAGCAAGAGGATGATTGAAATCAACTCTCACTCTCCCTCCATCTACTGATATCACGGTTCCTCTCTCCCCATTTACCCTCAACACATCTCCCTTTTTCACGTCTTTTATTCCCTCCTTTTCCAGCCTTTTTACTGAGAAAACCCTCACTTTATCCGGATCATATTGGCCAAATGCTTCCTCCGGCGATAACTCTATTGTTGCTCTAGCCCCTTCTTCATTTTCCTCCACAAAAAGGTCTATTTTCTTCAGCCCGCTCTCTCCAGGTATTAGAAGAACTGGTTCATAGGAATAGTCTTCGTTGTATATCCCTTCTTTTCTTGCCACCTCCTCCTCAGTAGTTTCATATACTTTTCCTGTTTGGGCATCCCTAAAGGTCAAGTTAACCCAAGCAAATGGTTTCTCTGCCATCGGACCACCTTCTCTTGCTAAAAACATCCGTATAAAAACTTCCAGCTTATCCCTTTACAACTCCTATTGGTGTGAGTCTCACCACAAGCTTAGCTATACCCGCTTTATGAGTTGCCATCGCCACTTCATCAACATCTTTATACGCACCTGGAGCTTCCTCTGCCGCCACTGCTAGAGATGCAGGTTTTATTATTATGCCACGTTGGGCCAGGCTTGAGACTATCTCAGACCCTCTGTATTTTCTCTTTGCTGCTTCCCTGCTCATCACTCTTCCAGCTCCATGAGCACTTGTTCCAAATGATAACCTCATTGCCTCCTCCGTTCCGAGCATTATGTAGGAAGCTGTTCCCTCGGACCCAGGTATTAGAACAGGTTGCCCGATTTGTCTGTACTCTGGTGGAACATCTGAATGTCCAGGCGGGAAGGATCTTGTTGCTCCCTTCCTGTGAACAAAAACTTTTACTTTCTTTCCATCGATATCATGTTCCTCAAGTTTTGCTATGTTGTGAGCTACGTCATATATCAGGTCCATTTCCATGCTCTCAGGAGATCTATTGAACACTTTTGAGAACGCCTCCCTAACCCAGTGAGTTATCACCTGCCTGTTTGCCCATGCATAGTTTGCCGCTCCCTTCATAGCACTGAAGTATCTCTCAGCAAGATTTGTTTTAGAGTATGCACATACAAGTTGCCTATCGACAAGCTTGAAATCGAGTTTGTTTGCCTCACTAAGCATTATATCGAGATAATCTGATGCAACCTGATGTCCAAGACCTCTGCTTCCTGTGTGTATCATTGCCATTATCTGCCCCACTTCGGTTATCCCCATTGCCCTTGCTGCCTCTTGATCATATATTCTGTCAACTCTTTGTACCTCTAAGAAGTGATTTCCACTTCCCAGCGTTCCCAGCTGAGAAGCCCCTCTTGACTTGGCTCTCTGGCTTACTGTATCCGGATCAACTCCATCCATTCTACCTCCTTCTTCGGACCTTCTTAGATCTGATTCCCATCCATATCCGTTTCTGACAGCCCATTCAGCTCCTGAAACAAGCACTTCGTTTAACTGGCCGAAAGAAAGCCTCAAACCACTCTGACTTCCTAGACCTGATGGCACATTTGAGAATATGGCATCAACCAGCCTTTTCAGATGAGGTCTAACTTCCTTCTCTGTTAGATTTGTCCTCAGTATCCTAACCCCACAGTTTATGTCAAAACCTACTCCTCCTGGACTTATTACTCCATTTTCGTAGTCAAAAGCAGCAACACCACCTATTGGAAAACCGTATCCTGTGTGTATATCGGGCATTGCAAGTGAATACTTATATATCCCTGGAAGTGTTGCCACGTTTGCGAGCTGGTCTATGGACTCCTTCTCTATCCCTTCTATCAGCTTCTCTGTGGCTATCACTAGTCCAGGAACTCTCATCCCCTGCTTATATGATTGAGGGAGAAGCCACTTAGTTTCATCTATTTTCTTGAATACTTTCTCGCTCATCGAGGGATAGGATAAAAATCCTGAATATAAACATAATGTCATGATGGATCTAAGAGAGGATGCACTGGCCCTGATGGACTATCTGGGAATAAGGCCAAAAAAGAGGCTTGGACAGAATTTTCTTATATCAAAGGAGGCAATAAAAAAGATATGCGATACAGCAGATATATCCAGCGAGGATGTAGTTATAGAAATGGGAGCAGGTCTTGGTTTCCTGTCGGAGGAGTTGGTGAGGAGAAATCCGAGAAAACTGATTCTAGTTGAGGTTGATAGAAAAATTTGTTCATACCTAGAGAGGAAATTTGAGGGAAAAGCTGAGGTTCTGTGCATGGATATGATGTCCCTTCTTCCATCGAAAGAGTTCAGCAAGATAGTATCTGTTCCTCCATATAACATCTCATCAAGGCTTGTAAGTTCCCTTTTAAAATCAGATTTCAGAAAGGCTGTCCTAGTTCTTCAGAAGGAATTTGTTGGTAAGCTTAAGGCAAGACCTGGGACTAGAAAATACACATGGATATCTGTCCTCTCGCAAGCAGTTTTTCACATTGAGATAGCTGGCTATATAAGTAGATTTAACTTCATCCCGACACCTAAAGTAGATTCACTTATAATATCCCTTGTTCCAAAAGGAATAAGCAGAGATATTATTGAAACTCTCTTCAGAGTGGTAATGACTGCTTTTTCCAAAAGAAGAAGGAAAATTGGAAAAATTTTACCTATTAAGGACAGAAGAATAGCCGAAAAGAGATCGATTAATCTATCCCCGGATGAGTTTCTGGAGATCGCTCTATCTATAGGTGATAAAATTGAACGAAGCTATAGTAATAAAAAAGATGTATATAGAGGTTCCTCATGGCATTTATAAGCCAGCAGAAGACACACTTTTGCTCCTTGATGTGCTGGAGAGCGTAGAGGTAAGAGGAAAGGCACTGGATATGGGTACAGGCTCTGGTGCAATAGCAGTATACTTGGCAAAAATGGGATTCGATCCTGTGATAGGAGTTGACATAAATCCAGCCTCAGGAATCGCCCTTAGGGTGAATAGCACCAGAAACAATGTTGATAACACTTTATTTGTCAACTGTGATTTGTTCTCAGCCATCAGAGGAAAATTTAACCTGATAGTATTCAACCCTCCCTATCTTCCGGAGAAGAGATCCGGATTTGAGAATGCAGCTTGGGCTGGTGGTCTTCCCTTTGGAAGAAGTGTTATAGATAAATTTCTCCTGGATCTTAATAATCATTTATCACCCGGAGGAGAGGCTTATTTGCTTCAGACAGAGAGGAATGGAATTGAGAAGACCCTCCATCTTTTGGAAAGAAAAGGACTTAGAGGGGATATTATCGCAGAGAGTAAACTTATGTTTGAGAGATTAATAGTGTTTAAAATACGACTCAAGTGAGCCCTTTCCTAGCTTTCTTTATCATATTGTAATGCTTTTTACAAACTTTTATAGGAGATTTCTCATCCTTCAACCTGAGTTTCAGAGCCTGTATCACTGGGATAACGGATCTATCCAGCTCCTTTTCAGCTGGCTCATTGCATCCATATATACAGCATTCCTGTGACATAAGGGAAAACTCAGTTAGAGGAAATAAAAAGTTTACCCTCCTATACCTGCCAATGCCATCTTTTTTTTGGGAACTTTTTTGCCGCATAGAAAAAGGTATAAATCTGACAGTGTAAGAAATTTCTTATGAGGTTGGCTGTAACGAGAAGCTCCTGTCTAATTGTTGTGGATGTGCAGAGAGATTTCATGCCAGGAGGAGCTCTTCCTGTTCCTCAGGGAGATATAATAATTGATCCATTGAATAGATTAATTGAACTCTTCTCATCCAAGGGTCTTTCTATTGTCTTTACAAGGGATTGGCATCCGAGGGATCACATATCCTTTTCAGATAGAGGGGGACCATGGCCTCCTCATTGTGTAATGAACACTAGTGGTGCTGAATTTCATCCAAACTTGAGAGCTCCCCATAATGTCGTTATAATATCGAAGGGAACTGAGAGAGATAAAGAGGCGTACTCCGGTTTTCAGGGAACAAACCTTCACGACATATTACTGGAAAAGGGTATAAAAAGACTGTTTATAGGAGGAGTTGCGACGGAATACTGCGTCAAATCCACCGTGTTGGACGCATTGGAAATTGGATTCGAGACCATTGTTGTTGAGGAAGCCATTAAAGGAATAAGGAGGGAAGATGAAATCCGTGCGAAGGAGGAAATGATAGATTCAGGAGCAATACTAGCCAGCATAAATGAGATAAAGTTCTGATGCTTCTGAATTCCTCTAAAACAGATTGCCTGTAAACGGGCCCGGCGGGACTTGAACCCGCGACCTACGGCTCCGGAAGCCGCCGCTCTAATCCTTGCTGAGCTACGGGCCCTTAATACTGGTTTTAAATTCGGTGTACCCACATTTACCGCACGAAAATCTGTTCTCGTGTTCTGCCATAAAAGATCCACATCTTGGACATTTCTTTCTTCTCAACAAAATCTTATCCTCTTTAATCTCATAAAATTTCCAGACCTGAGTAGAAGCATGTCTAACCAACTTAACCACCTCATTTACCCTTTCCTCCTTCCTCATTCCTTTTTATTATGTGAGCCGGCTCAAATTTAAGAGCATCTTCCTTTCTGTTATAAACAGTAGCTGTTACAAGGGCCTCCCTCTTTCCATACTCGGTCAATATCTTCCTTATGAAAACGAGATCTACAGGCTTGCCCAGTCTTTTGGATATTTCCTCCCTAAGCTCCGCCCTTCTTGGAGTCCCTCCAGGAAACTCCACCCTTGCTATCACTTCGATTCTGTTTAGGAGTTTATTCTCCCTCTTCTCCATTGATAGAACGTTCATTAAGAACACCTCTGCTCTTCTGCTGGCCAATTAAGCAGTTAGCTATATAAAAGTTTGGTCCTTCATATATTTATTTTATTATTCTAGAACTCTTAGACAGTATATTCCCGGTCTAGTTATCCCCAGCACCTTGGCCACATCGGATGTTGCAGGATCCATTACAGCGACTATCCCTTCCCAGTGAACTGTCAAATCTGTTGAACCGCAGATCGGACATTTATCCTCGTCGGTAAGAATCTTGCACTTCTTGCATGCTCTATACTTCATTCTTCACTCCTTCCCTCTGCCACCTTACCGAGACCGGGCTGCCTGCATGTCAGTGATACCTTTATTATCGGCTCACCCTTGAGCGGGGCTGTATAATCCGGCTTCGTCACGGCAGTTATTCTTGCTCTCACTATGTCACCTCTCTTGAACGTTGTTCTTGTCTTTTTTCCATAAAGCCCATCAGATCTCTGAACGAATATGTCATCCCCCAGCTGAGATATGTGTATGAAACCCTCTACAGGACCCATGCTCAGGGTCACTCCATATTCACCTACTGATTTTATCTCTCCCTCCACTAGCTCCTGAACTTTTGGCATATATGAGAGCAGGCTTAGTCTGACCTTGACATATACATCCGGGCTGCCTATTATAGATTTTCCCTCCCCATATTCCAGCACATCCAATACATCCAACACGATTCCTATATCGCTAAAATACCTTCCGATATATCTCCTCCTGAATTTCTCTAGAAGCACTGATTTCACATCAGAACCCAGCTCGCTGGGCTTAAGGGAGCCGATATCCTCAACCTCAACTATGTAGTACATCAGATCCCTCCCGCCTCCAGCACAAGTTTCTTTCCTGCCCTCAGATATATAACCGGTATCCCTCTATCAACAAGCCTTCTTTTAAGCTCAAGATCCAATGTAAGCACTATAGCTTTGTTTTTCTCCGCAAACTCCACTATTAAATCATCAACAGGACCCTTTAAATTGGAATCAATGATTTCTACCCCTAATTTTTCTAGAATTGGAAGTATTTTTTGATTTGGTATCTTTCTTCTCACTTCATCAATACACTCTCTCAACACAATAAGCTTGGATGGACCCACCAGCTCCATCGCCTCATCTAGGTTTATCCTTCTCTTCCTCTGAACCATTCCCATAAGGAAAGAACTATCTATTAAAACCAATCTCAAAAATCTTGCACCCCTTTAAAACGGGCCCGGCGGGACTTGAACCCGCGACCTACGGCTTAGGAGGCCGCCGCTCTAATCCTTGCTGAGCTACGGGCCCATTTGTTGTAAAACGAGATGAAATTTAATCCTATCGGATCTTAAAAATGGAATACTATTAGTAGATGATGACAAGTTTAAATAGAAGCTTAACTGTAAATGCAGGCCGGGTTGGCCGAGTGGTCAAGGCGGCGGGCTGCAGGCTCCGGGCTGATACCCGCTATTACGGGGGTTCGAATCCCCCACCCGGCTTCTTCTTCAGAAATTCAGCTCTCTCCTCCGAGGTCATATCAAATAGAGATCTCAAAGCTTTTATTTCTCCTTTGCTTGGTTCAACGTTCCTTCTTGAAGCCATCCTCTCATAAGTCCTTATTGCTGAGCTTATTTCTAGCTCATCAGCAACTCCATGACCTCTATAAATGATGAAGGGGGGTATATCCTCCAAAACAAAGCCCATTGCATGGGACGCTGTGCCGACGTAAGTTGCACTAAAGAGCATGGTTCCTACAGATATCTTTGAATGCTGCCCAAAAAAGCTCCCCAGCTTTTCCATTCCGGTTTGTAAAGCTCCAGTGCTTGTTTTCTTCCTTATCTCTCCATAAGTATTCTTTAGATTTGATGTAACAGCTCCCGCACCTATGTTTGTCCAGCTACAGACATAACTATGACCAAGAAATCCAAAATGCCTTTTATTCGAGAAGGGCATGATAAAGGATGAACTTACCTCTCCTCCAACTCTGGTGACCTCCCCTATGTAGGAGGAATCTATTCGAGCTCCTGAAAATATCTTCGAGCCTTTTTTAATTATAAGAGGACCCGATAGATACGAGAAGGACTCCACTTCCGCTTTTTCTATGATAACTGGCCCTTCCCTTACATCTATTGTCACAGGACCTTGTATTTCGGCCTCCTCATCCAAGAACACATTGTTGTGTCCTATCACTCTGACTTCCTCGGGTATCCTGCTTCCGTCTATTCCCATAAGATCCTCCTTCAGAAGCTTCAATCCTTTCGATATAATATCCCATGGATATTCTATTAGATTTATTTCAAGTTCTCTTCTTTTTACTGAATTTTTAAGCAAGATTTTATTTATTTTTTCAGGAGAGTAACTCTCTATTACATCTTTAGCCACTTTTTTTGGGAGACATGCCGCCACTATACTGCCTCCTTTCAGGACTGCCTCCCCTTCTCCTAGGTTTAAAAGAGATTCTGCCTCTGAGGTAGCAATTGTTCTAGAGTTTATGAATATAGTTTTTTCGTCGGTCACTGGTTTAACATTGTATCCAAGCTCAGAGTACTTCTCCACAAGATATTCCCTCAAAAGAAGCACAGGTTTTTCTTTAAACACTTTTTCTATCCTTTTTTCCAGCGAAATGGCTCCTAGAATAAAAGTTGGTATGGCATTCAGCTCTGAGATGGGCCTCAGCTTCACATATCCCTCATCCTCGAAGAGGACTATCATCAGCCTATGTGAAGCACCAAGTTTTTTAACCTATTCTGAGAAAGGGATGAAAAGGATGAAAAGATGGGTGGTTTCCTTTGCTGGAACAGCTGACAATGTACAACTTCAAGAGGTTGCTTGAGAACCTGAAGTCCAAGAGGGGGAGAGGGACAGAGCTCATATCCCTCTACATCCCTCCAGGGCGAAATATATACGATGTGATAAAGTATCTTAGACAGGAGTACGATCAAGCAGGGAATATAAAGGACAAGCTTACAAGGAAAAATGTGCAGAGCGCAATAGAAAGCATAATTCAGAGGCTTAAGCTCTACAGAAAAGTTCCCGACAATGGTCTTGTGGTGTTTTGTGGGGCCATACCTAGAGGATCTGAGAGAGGAACTGAAAAAATTGAGATCTATGTTGTGGAGCCTCCTGAACCTGTCCAATCTTTCAGATACATCTGTGATCATGAGTTCTATCTAGAGCCCCTCTTAGACATGACCAAGGAGAAGAAGGCGTATGGGTTGATAGTGATGGATAGAGGGGGCGCTACTATTGCCGTGCTTAGAGGCTCCTCTTACGAGATAGTATCTGAGCTAAGCTCTGATATACCACCGAAACACAGTGCTGGAGGACAAAGCCAAAGGAGATTTGAGAGAATAAGAGAGGAAAGAGTACAGCACTTCTACAATAAGGTTGGCGAGGAGGCAAACAAGATATTCGTTCCCATGCTAAATGAACTTGAGGGGTTGATAATAGGTGGTCCGGGGGATGCAAGAGAGGAGTTTGCCTCAGGTGACTACTTGGATTACAGATTAAAGCAGAAGATATTGGGAAACATACCGACATCTTACACAGAGAGCCAAGGGATAAGGGAGCTTATATCTAAGTCGGAGGAGCTCATGAAGGAAGCATCCATATTCAGGGAGAAGCAAGAGGTAGAGAAATTTCTTGCATTGCTCTCAAAGAAGCCAAATATCGTCACTTATGGAATAGAAAGCGTGATAGAACAACTTAAAAACGGTTCTGTGGAAGAAGTACTACTTCTGGAGGACATAAACATCTTCTTAGCGAGAAGAAGGTGCTTAAATTGTAAGTATGAGGAGGTTAAATACGTTGATAAAGAGAGTTTAGAGAGAATGTACTCTGAGAGCTGGGTCTGTCCTAACTGCAAGGCGACATCGTTTGATATAGAGGAGAGGGATATCGTTGACTATATAGAGGAGCTAGCCAAGGAGACAAGAGCATCGATATATGTGATATCAGCAGGAACCGAGTGGGGTCAACAGCTAAGAGCCTTTGGAGGAATAGCTGCAATACTTAGATATGAGGTAGTTTAATTATAAAAATAAGGAGATTTTTATTTTGGATGGTAGCTAATAGAGGGGCCGGTGGCGCAGTCTGGTAGCGCGCTGCCTTCGCAAGGCAGAGGTCGGGGGTTCGAATCCCCCTCGGTCCACTTAATCATGGTTTGGAGGGCCCGTGGCTCAGCCTGGTTAGAGCGTCCGCCTGATAAGCGGAAGGTCCGGGGTTCGAATCCCCGCGGGCCCATTAATTAAGAAGTGATTGAAATGAGGTTCTCTCTTCTGCTAATGCTTCTGATAATGCTGAACCTCCTCATAGTAGTAGCTCAGAGCAACCCGTATGATGTTATAATAGTGAGAGGGGATATATATCCGGACTGGACCGTGGCAACAGCATATGCCAAAAAAACAGGATCCATGGTCCTTCTCCTATTTCCAGGGCAAAATGATGGGGAAATAATCAGCATGATTGAGGGACTTTCTCAATTCAAGAAGAACATCAGAGTGCTGGTTATAGGACAGCCAAATGCAATACCGGAGGATTTCTACAGAAGGCTTAGCGAGATAGCTACTGCTGAGAGAATAGGAGGAGTAAACAGAGTTGAGACCTCCATAAACCTGGCTACCTATTATTGGAGGGATGCAAACAGCTTGATAATAGTTGACGGCCTGAGACCAGAGCTTTACCTTCCAGCCCTCCTTCTCTCCATGAATAAATCAGCCCCGATAGTGTACTCCTCAAATGGTTCGCTCCCAAATTTGGGGGACTTGTTGCATCAGATGAACTCAGTAAAAACAGTTTACGTAATTGACCAGAGCCTCAGCAGCAGGATGATGAGCGAGATAAAATCACTAGGAATTGAGGTGATAGAAATGGGATCTGTAAATGTAACAGTGGGGCATAGTAGATCTGAAGAAACATCTGGCAACATCCATATAATTCTTGTCATTGTAATTCTAATCTCATCTTTAATTTTGTTTGCTATCGTGATGCTGAACAGGAGAAGAAAGGCTTCGGACATACTCCAGTTCTTCTCTCCAGACGAGAGAAGAATAATAGAAATTGTTTCGGGGAGAAAAGAGATAAGCCAAGATGATTTATCAGAGGTTACCGGCTTTTCAAGGCCGAAGATAAGCAGAATAGTGTCTGATCTTGTCGACAGAAAAGTCCTGGAGAGGGAAAGGGTTGGCAAGACTTTTGTTGTTAGGTTGACAGAGAACTTTATATCTGCATCCGGTCTAGCTTCAGGCAAGGGAGAGAGGTCACATGAGCACGGCTAGAATGATGAAGATCGAGTTAGTGAGGGCTGATGAGGAGCTTTACTGCGTGTCATGCGGTAGAAGAGTGACATATGAGAAAAACGTCGTCGTATTCAAGTGCCCTAACTGTGGAGAAGCTAAGATAGTTAGATGTAACAAGTGCAGGGAGCATGTAAATGACTATGTATGCCCAGCTTGCGGATTCAGAGGACCTTAAGGGTGATTTCATGGGAAAACTTGGTTTAGTGTTTAGGGCAATTTTGGATGGTGAGAGAAAGCCTTCTGATATAGTAGAAGAGCTCAAAAAGAGACTTGGGGAGTTTGGTGTGGAGGTAGCTGATTATAGAGAGGAACCAATAGGATTTGGTGTATCACAGCTAGAACTTTTCCTAGTGGGCCCAGATAAGGAGGAGATCTCCGATAAGGTCGAACAGATACTCGGAGAAGTAAAGGGAATAAGCTCCTTCGAGCTGGACAGAATAAGCAGAGTATAAAAAGCAGTTAGTAAAGTTATATATGTTGTAGAAGCAGTGATATAATATGCCTAGATTTCCGTCTTGGTATATAGTGTATCAGATACTGAAGGAGGAGAGACGAGTGATGACAGAGCAGGAGATATATGAGAAGGCTAGAGCTATAGACCCTCTGATCTCAATATCCGATGTGGAAAAGGCCCTGATGAAACTTGAGCTGAATGGAAAGATAAGAGTTTATGAGGGATCAAAGAAGGGTATTTTAAATGTAGAGCTTGCTGAGGGAACTAGCTTTCTTACACCGGATGAGGAGTGATTCTTAGAGGTTGATAAATGCGAGATTTTGTGGTTAAGTGGATCGGATCTTACAGAGAACTTGGAAGAGACGCAAAGCTGGTTATTCTTTCAGAGCTGATATTTGGCATAGGAAATGGCATCTACTTCACCATATGGCAACTCTACCTGAAAGCTGTTGGCTACTCTGGCACGATAATTGGGATGTATTCCTTAATATCCGGCATAACAATGAGCATTTTTGTCGTTCCAGGGGGATATATTTCCGATATTGCAGGCAAAAAAGGTCCTGTCATAGCAAGCTCTGTGATTTCTGCTTTTTCTATGCTTATTGTGGTTATATCCACTGATGTAAGTAGTTTGGCTCTATCAGCTGTGTTTGGCGGAATTGCCTGGGGTTTGGGGGGACCATCTATATCAGCTCTGCTTGCAGATAAGGCAGAGAATAGAATGGAGGAGGGTTATAGTTTGTTCTTTTTCCTTTCAACAGCCGGTATGAGTGTTGGAAATCTCTTGGGTTGGGTTCCTGAGTTCCTAGTTAGACTAGGAGGAAGCTATTTTTCATCTTACAGGATTATGCTGATCTCAGCATCTTTTTTCATGTTTCTGTCTGCTCTACCAGTAATATTTGTGAGAGAAAGCATGGATAAGAGAGCAGAGCCCTGGAATATAAGAAAAATTAAGATAAATAAGCTTCTAGCCAAGCTCTTCTTTTTGAACTTCTTGATAGGGTTTGGTGCTGGTTTTGCAATACCCCTGCTTCCATATTACTTAAGCAAGAAATTCTCAGTTGAGTCAGGTCCGATAGGATCAGTAAATTTACTCAGCAATATAGCTGGATCTCTAGCCTACTTAGCAGCTCCCATAATGGTGAGGAAGATGGGTATGATGAGAGGGCTTATCATACCCCAGCTCTCTGCCACTATACTGCTCCTTATGCTTCCATATTCCCACAACTTTCCAATGGCTTTGTCTATCCTAGTACCAAGGAACATCCTGATGAATGTTGTCAACCCATTGTGGCAAGCCCTTATAATGAAGAGCTGTGATAGCAGGGATAGAGGAACTGTTAATGCTATTTCACAGCTCCTGTGGAATCTGCCCAACTCTATCTCTGCCCAGATAGGAGGTATTATGATGGATGCCGTGGGGTTAGACTCCCCTATATTCACCACAGGATCAATCTACCTACTTTATATATTTATGATTTATATATTACTGAAAAAAGAGAATATAAGATAGATAAATTATTTTGAAGTGTGCATATTTAGGTTTTCTGTTCCCCAACAGATAGGGTTAAATAATTCACCAACTTATTTTTTAGTGGGAATATGAATAAAAAAATTCCCTTGATTTTGGTCTTATTTTTTTCTATCCTCCTCTTAGTTTCCAATCTAAGAGTTCAGAGCACAGATGCTTCTCCTCTATATTTTGTGACATTGTATCCGGAGAAAGATACATATATATGTAGTAATGCTCCTAGTGCAAATTATGGAACCCAACCTATCCTAGAGGTTGGAGCTGAAATTCCTGAATTTCATGGTGTGTGCCGCACTTTAGTTAAATTCGACCTTAAGGATCTTCCGAGAGATGCTGTTATCAAGTATGCTTACCTCAGGCTCTACCTCAAAGAAGGAAAAGGCGCTGATACAAAGGTCAGTGTCGAGCGAATAATGTCTGATTGGAATGAAAACACAGTTACTTGGAGCAACCAGCCCACTCATGGACGCATTTTTCTAGTTCCTCCTACTGTCACGGATGTGAGTAAAACACCAGGAGATTACAGCTGGAATGTTACGAGTTTTGTTAAAGGGTGGTTCAGCGGATCCTATCCAAACTACGGGTTGATGATAATGGGTTTGGACGAGAAGGTCTATTTTGAGTATTACTTTTACAGTAAAGAGTATTATGGGTACTATAGGATGCAACCCAGACTTGAAATTGCTTATGAGTCTGCAACACCTCCATCTCCTCCGCCACCAGAACCTGAACCTGAACCAACAGATACCACACCACCGAGCGTGACGATTGATTATAGCCCAACGGGTATAAGGCGCGATACATTGGTGACAATCATCGTGACAGCTAGAGATAATATCGGACTGCAAAGCTTGAAAGTGACTGTTGATGGAAAAATAGTACCGCCGGAGGGACCTTGGAGCACTTCAGAGCGGGGCATCACGCAGCATTCGATTGTTTATAAGTCGACTTTCGATTATGGCACACACATCATTGATGCACAGGCTTTTGACCGAAGTGGAAATGTAGGTAGCGCAACTAAGCAGTTCAATGTTGTTGGGACAGGCACTTCTCCAGTATTAACGATCAACTGCAATCCGTCGGAGGTGTTTCCCAATGATAATAGTGTTTTAGAATGCACTGTGACCGCAAATGACCCCGATGGAATAAGATATCTGGCAGTAGGCGTAGGCGGAGGTAATCCTCAATGGAGCGGGCATTATATTGGGGAAAATCCCTATCCTGACTATGGAGGGTGGTACATGTACGACAGACCAGAGGAGCATAAAGATGTTAGTGTTGCAGCGAGATACCATAACTTTAATATTCCACCATTAGGTACCCAAGAATATGGAATTGATGCAACCGGTATCCCTGTCGGAGCGTGGGCTCAGGATGCTGAAGGAAAAACTAATGAGACAGTATACAGAATAAAGGTCGTTCATCCGTATCAATGGGACTATGGACTTCCTTACCACAATCCAAGCAGGGATGAACTGCCCTGGCAGGTAATGGATGATATATTCGGCTATGGTGAAACCCATGACTGCCTTCCTAGGACAGATTTGTGTTGGAGAACGCTGTGGGCCAAGTTGGTATATAATGATGTTAAAGACCTAGCAAAGCCAGGAGAATGCTTCGGAATGTCCGCATACAGCCTTGCCCATTATAGGGATATCGAAGGTAAATCCTGGCCGATAGATGATTCCCTCCAGCATATAGGAAGGGAGAAATTCCTGAATCCTGAGTCATATTATTGGTTTGACTCGTGGGGACAACCTTCTGCACAACGGAGCATCGAACGTTTTCATGGAGCGCAATACTCCGATGAGGTTTTGGATTTCGCTGTAAGCTATGTTTCGTATGAAATGGCATATGGAGTAACTAGTGCTTTAAATGAATATATCATTCCACATCTTAGGGCTGATCTAGCAGCAGGCAAACCTGGTCTCTTATGTTTTACTAAAGGTACACTTACGGAAGGTGGATTTGATGCTCTTAAGGGACATTGTGTGGTGCCTTGGTACATAAAGAGTGTAAGTGGAGGATTGCGCATATACGTCTATGATCCTAACAGGGAGTATGCAAGCAAGTTTTCCAAGGCAAACCAAGATGTCATAGTTGGTCAGGATCCGAGTGGAAATCCAATTTGGAAACATTATTATGATTATGATTACTACGACCTTTATCCATACATTGAGATTCCTGCTGAGGGAGGTGGATTTCGGTTCATATGGCCAGATGGCTCAGTTTGGAATGGATATATGGAGTACTTTCCCCATGATGTTGCACTTAAGAATGATTATGATGAGCCTGATGGTCTTGAGGGTCTTGTGATCCTCTTTAGCTCATCCGATGCTGAAAGCTATGCTGAGGACGCTAAAGGCAACAGAGCTGGATTGGTTGATGGAAAGCCCGTGTTCAATATAAACGGCTCTGCTCCAGTACTCCTGCCAACACTGCCCGCTGACAGACAGATGTACTTCCTTCCACTTGGAAAATCATATGACATACATATAAGGGGCAAATCTAGCGGGGAATATCATTGGTGGACAGTTGCTGAAGGCTCATTTTATGTTATCAGCGATAAATCTCATGCAAAAGAAGGGGAAGATATAATCTCAGTTAGCAAAAGCGAGAACTATGCCGGATACTCGCTTAGGATCCGCTCAGGAGTTGCTGATAGCAATTTTAGCATAGGCATGACACATAAATTTGGTGATGTGAAACGCGAGTATGAGATAGGTAATACCTCTATCAGCAATAAAGGGGATATGGAGATCTACGTGGAGAAGGACGGGAATAGGTTGGTAATCTCGAACTATGGCAGCGAGGAGATATTGACGGATGTGGTGCTCAGAAGCACGGAGTCTGGTCAGGGTGGGGGAAAGCTCTCCATAGGTCCTAAAGAAAAGGTCGTTGTGACAGGTGACTGGAAAAACTTGAGTAAAGTGCCTCTTCAAGTGAGTAAGGAGAAGTTAGGTCCGTCAGAGGAGAAAATAAGTCCACCAGCAACAACACCCCCAATAAGTCCTATAGTTATTGTAATTCTAGTTGTGATAACTGCGGTAATAGGATCAGCGATCATACTAGCACGAAGAAAGAAATGATTTTTTTCTCTATATTTTTTATTAATTTTTTGTGCTATGGAAGATATAAAATGTTTATGTTAAGAGAAGTTCGTATTGAATTTAAGACCTAAACCTGATAAAGTCGCTTAATAAGTTTTAGAACCTAGGGATATATCTCAGAACCAGGCCTCCAGCCCCTTGTAGCTTGCCCTCTTAAAGCTCTCCTCAACCCTCTCAGCCACTTTCCTCACTCTATCCTCCGAGAACTCATGCTCATCCACCATGAACCTTATTAGGCCCTCCTTGTCTGGTGGAGATAGGTCCACATTATAGCTATCCGTGACAGGAGGATTTAAGAAGAAATTGTAGAGGTCTACTGGACTTATATCAAAACTCCATTCGACAAATCTAGTTATGTCTTCTGGCTTTTTGCATTTTTTAGCCACTTCAAGGGCTCTTTTTGGCCCATAACCTTTTATTCCGTCTGGATTGTAATCAGTTCCTACTATTATCCCAATTATTATCAGCTGTTCTCTAGTTATTCCTAGGTCCGACAGAGTCCTCTCCAGCTCTATTATCTCCGGTGGATTTTCCACATAGACATCCTTTCCCGGAAGCTTTCTCTTTCCGGTTATTGTGAGATTTCTCACGAGTCTTGGAGAGCCAAATAGGAGAGAATCATAATCCTGAGATGCTGCTGCAAATACATCTCCTTTTCTAGCCATATGAGCTGCTTGAGCTTCTCCCTCGCTTGGTGCTTGGACAACAGGAACTCCCATCAACTTCAGTATCCTTTTTGCATCCTCTATCATTTCCTCTGTGAGAAGGAGGGCTGCTTGTGCATACTTCTGCGCTGACTCAAGATCTCCCATCTTTAGGGCTTCTTCCCACTTCTTTTTTGCCTCGTCTCTCTCCTCCCTCCTCTTCTCCACAGTTTCCCTTTTGAATTCAGGAGGCTCCCCATCAAACACATAAACTGGTATTATCCCATCCTCAAGTAAGTTTGCTGTCCTGTAAAGTATGCCAGAATGAACTGAGGTTATCTCCCCCTTGCTTGTCATAAGAGGAGAGCCGTCTGGCTGTCTTATCTTCGAGAGAAATTGGTACATTGTGTTAAATGCATCTATGGCTATTTTCTTTCCTGAGAGGTCCTTTATTTCTATCTCAACTGCTGTCACCAGATCTCCTATTTTTACTCCCATTGAGTAAAGACAACCCACAATATAATTAAGCCTTACTGATGATCTTCACATAATGAGGACCAAACAAGTTATAGTAGTTAGAACTGATCTGGAAATGAGTAGAGGAAAGATAGCTGTTCAAGTTGCTCATGCTGCTTGTGGTGCTGTCGAAGAAGCTAGGAAGAAATATCCGGATCTCCTCAAAATTTGGGAGGAGGAGGGATCCAAGAAGGTCGTTGTTGAGGTGAAGTCTGAGGAGGAGCTTATGAAAATCTATGAGGAGGCTAAATCCTCTGGACTAGCATGCTATCTGGTCAGGGATGCCGGACTAACTGAGATACCACCCGGAACTGCAACAGCTGTTGCCGTAGGACCAGACCTTTCCGAGAGAATAGATAAAATAACTGGTGGATTGAAATTGTTAAGGTGAGCTATTTGGAACCTCCCGATATAGACAAAGAGCTTGGGATGATGTGCTACCTCACTAATGATTTCTCAGGTGGATATTTGCGGAGAAGATTGAGCGATTTCTTGGTTGACGAGGTTTTGGATGGGATTACAGCATCCTCGGCTATGAGGAATGGGTTTGATGGAAAAGGGGGATATTTTCTCTATGTTATTGCAAAGACAATGCCAGTGGATTTTCTCAGGTTAAAGAGCGTTGTATCCTCATTGTTAGGGATAAGAGTTGATAAAATTGGTTTTGCCGGAATGAAGGATAAAAGATCGATCTCCTTTCAGTTTGCTACAAGCGAGGTCAGGGGAAGAAGTTTTTGTAAAGGAGATGGAATTACAATAAGATTGGTGGGAAAATATGATAAGTTTCTTGCTCCCGGTATTGGATCGGGAAATAAATTCATTATAGGGATTAGAGAGACCTGTCCTGAAAAAGCCGTAAATCTAGCAAAACTTGCCTCGAGAGGATTTTTAAATTTTTATGGATATCAGAGGTTTGGGTATAAGAGACCATTTAACCATGAGATAGGAAGGATGATATTGCAGAGGAGATTTAAGGATGCTTTAGAAGCATTGGCGGAAAGGGGATTTAAGGTAACGCCTGAGAGTGATTACATAAGGTCTCTTAGATCGGTTGGAGTGGGAATTTTGAGAATTCTTGTGCAATCCTATCAATCATTTTTGTTCAACAAGCTTCTCTCCAAAAGGGTTTTAGATAAACTTAACCCGATGGAGGGAGATCTTGTTCTAGGAAGGGATGGTTGGGTAAGGAGGTATGATGGAAGGCAGGAGGGAACTCTTCTTATACCAGTACCTGGAGCATATACAAAAGTGAAAAATCCATATATGGATAAACTGCTCAAAGAGATGTTGAAAGAGGATAATATCAGTTTAGATGACTTCCTTATAAAAGAGATCCCTGAATGCTCTTCTCTGGGATCATTGAGGCCAGGGATTTCCATAGCTAAAGATTTGAAGGTTTTTGTGTTTGGAAAAACTGTTTTTATGAGTTTCTTTTTGAATTCAGGATCTTATGCAACGGTATTCGTGAGGGAGATTGTGAAACCCAGGGATCCGGAAATGTGTGGGTTCTGATTGTATAAATCTCCAGCAGACACACCATGCTGTTTCATCTCCTTCACCTCCATAGGTGAATTCGTGGAGAGGAAAACTCATCCATTCCCCTCAAGCCCTAGAAGATCTAGAGTGGAACTAGGGGAAAGGATACCCTCTCACTATAACTATCCAACATATAATAGTATACAAGATAAAAATTATATCAGAGTAGCTCCATCTATAAGAGTAATAAAAACTCCTTTTTCCACTTCCAAAAGCTCTTACCTCAAGGGCCTCGCTCAACTGCTGGCTTCTCCTTATAGATATTATTATCATTGGAATAAGAAGAGGAATGAGGCTTCTCGCCCTTTTCAGAAGCCCTCCAGTAGCAATCTTCATACCCCTACTTCTCTGAGCTGCAACTATGTTCTCAACATCTCTTGCGAGGACAGGTACAAATCTGAGAGCTATAACAAATGAAAAGGTTATATAATACGGAACTCTGATCATAGATAGAATATCCCCTATCTCCATTGGGTTCGTTGCTGCCATTAAAATGGCTGAAGCCACAAGCAGGTTTGTCAGCCTCAATCCCATTGCTATACTATAGAGAAGATCCCTTATAAATATATAATTGAGTACAATTATCATTATGAGAAATAGAGAAGACCCCTTAAGGCTATCTCCTATTCTTTTTCCAGTTTTTGAGCAGATCATAATAGGCACTTGAAGCAGAAATATGGATAATTGTGAGATTATATCATCTCTTAGCAATGGGATCACTAAAAACGACAAAAATATTAGGAATTTTGTCATCGGATGAAGCGATGAGTATGGAGTTCTTTCTTTTGATATCTGAAATGCCTTGAATATCCTTGTAGGGTCTATCAACCTAAGACCTCCTTCAAGATGTCATCAATCCCAAAACCTCTCACTCCAATCGCTCTTCCAATTATCGCACTCATTGGAGGAATTAGACCCGCTCTAGCCAGTATAGTGACATCAGCTAAGAGATCACAACCTCCATCTGCAAACACATAACCATCTCTGATCACAATTATTCTATCCGGTCTAAGGTCGGAGATCCATTCTAAATCATGAGAAACTACTATAATTCCCTTTCCCATATTCCTTAAATTCCTCAAGATCTCTATTAGCTCCCTCCTTGATACAGCATCTTGTCCAACAGTTGGTTCATCCAGGGCTATATAATCAGTCTCCATGGACAAGATGCAGGCTATAGATAGCCTCTTCATCTCTCCTCCACTGAGAGACCAAGGAGGATAATCCTTCATATCAGTTAACCCGGTTAATCTCAATGCTTTTTCCCCTAATTCCTCAAAATCATTCCTTCCCAGTGCTTTAGGTCCAAAGATGACTTCATCCCATACGGTCTCGGAGAAGAACATATGCTCTGGATTCTGAAATACTAAACCCACCTTTCTTGAGAGATCAGAGATATCAACTTCCCTTGTGTCAACACCATCAACTAAGACTCTTCCCCTGAACTCCCCCTCATAGAAATGCGGTATAAGTCCATTTAAGAGCCTCAACAATGTGGATTTTCCAGCACCATTTCTTCCAACGATAGCTGTTATACTAGGCCTGCTTATGGAGAGGCTTAGGTCTTTTAGCGCATATTCATTTGATCCTGAATACTTAAAACTCACTCTTTCTATCTCTATCAATTCCCTCTCACCTTTCTTAGAAATTCTATGATGTCCTTCACTCCCAGTGGAACTTCTTCAATACTAATTCCTCTTCTAGTGACCTCTCTGTAAATTCTTATAGCTAGGGGCTCATTTATTCTGTGTTTTGCGAAATCTACTTCTTTGACTATTTTTTTGGCAGGACCGTCTGCTACTATAACTCCATCGTCTATGACAACTATTCTATCAGCTAAGGGGATGAAAAGATCCAGTCTGTGCTCCGATACAATCACACCCTTCCCCTTTTCATGGACTTTCCTCAATATACCTGCTATTCTCATAGCGTTAGCAGTGTCCAACTCACTTGTAGGCTCGTCTAAGACTATTATATCGGGCTCCATCGCAAGGGTTGCGGCTATGGCCAGAAGCTGCTTTTCCCCTCCACTCAACTCATCCGTGTATTTATCCTCAATTCTCTCCATATGAATCTCCTTTATAATTCCTCTTATCCTCTTTTCTATCTCTTCCCTCCTCATTCCTATATTCTCAAGCCCAAATGCAAGCTCTCTCTTCACATGCAAAGTTACTATCTGGTTATCTGGGTTTTGAAATACCAAACCGATCTTTCTAGATAGCTTTGATACGCTGGTTTCCCTTGTGTCAACACCATCAACTAAGACTCTTCCCCTGAACTCCCCCTCATAGAAATGCGGTATAAGTCCATTTAAGAGCCTCAACAATGTGGATTTTCCACTTCCACTGGCTCCAACTACTAGAATAAACTCCCCACGATTTATATCAAGGTTTACATTCCTTATAGCAGGCTTTTTCCTTCCGGCATAGGTAAAAGTTACATCCTCTATTCTGATCATAACAGCTCTTACAATGTTGATGGGATAAAAATTTTTAAACCCAAGCAGCTGGCAATCACCAGAAGTAAATTTAAGTTTGATCGTCTATCTCAGCATGGGGAGGAGAAAATTTGTCGTCAAGTGGAAAGAAGAAGGCAAAGAGATCGAAGACATGGTTCCAGATCTATGCTGCTGATGTGTTTCCAGGCCAATGGCTAGGAGAAACCCTAGCCTCCGATCAGGACAGTCTGATAGGAAGAAACGTGGAGGTATCTGTCAGAGATATAACAGGAGATTTTGCACATGAAAAATACAAACTGGTATTCAAGATATTCAGGGTTGATGGCTCTAAATCCTATGCGAGATTCGTCAAGGAGTTGCTTAACAGGGATTATCTCAGGTCGATAATACAAAGAAGGACGAGCAGAATAGATGTTATGTCAGAGGGCATAACAAAAGATGGGCATCATGTTAGAGTGTTCTATCTTATAACAACAGCTGTGAGAGTTAGACACAGTCAGGAAACTGCTATAAGGTTGAGAGCTAAACAGTATCTAGATGAGTTAATACCCCAGCTTTCCTTGGAAGAACTAGTGAGATCCTCTATATTCGAGGACCCAGCTAAAATAAACACAAATATCCAGGGATTATCGACGAAGATAGCTCCAGTTAAAAATATAGAGCCGCGAAAAATAGTGGTTTTAAGGTTTGGCGAGGCTCTTCCAGAAGTGGTGAGAGGAGAAGTTGAAAGCAGGAGTGTTAGCAGCGGGAAAGGGGAAGAGGCTTAGACCTATAACCCTAAGCAGACCAAAACCCCTCATACCTCTTGCCGGGACCTCTTTATTGGATTATCATATTTCCGCCCTGTTTAAATCTGGTGTAGCCGAAATATCTGTTCTTGTAGGCCACTTACATGAGCTTGTCGAGAAACACCTGTTCTCCTATAGTAGCATAAGAATATTCCGGCAGAAAGAGCTCATGGGAACTGGAGATGCCCTTTTAAATCTAGAAGGCTCCTTGAAGGAGGATTTTATCCTAACATATGCTGATGTTTACTTCAAATGGAACATGCTGGATGAGCTGATATCCGCCAAGGACAGAGCTGATCACGTGGTTGGAGTTGCAAGGGTAAAGGATCCTTGGAATTATGGGGTCATCCTTCAGGAAAATGGTTATTTAAAGAGAATTATAGAGAAACCTAAAAAGGGAGAAGAGCCATCCAATATGGTTGTCGCTGGGGTTTTTCTTTTCTCGCAGACAATATTTGACCATTTGAAGAACATAAGCCTATCTCCTCGAGGGGAATATGAGTTAACAGACGCCATAACAAGGGCTGTTACAAGGGGAGACAAGGTGGCTTTAGTCGATTTAGGTGATAAATGGACCGATATAGGCAGATTTGAGGATATTTTTTTGGCCCAGAAATACTTATTTGAGGATATTCTGGGCGGCTTTACTGATCCCCTACCCAAAGGAACGAAGATAGAAAGACCTTTGATCATTGGAGGGGATTTCAAGGTAGATGAGGATAAAAAAGTGGAGGGCCCAGCATATATAGGAAGGGACTCCTTCATAAGGGGGTTCATTGGAAAGAACGTCACACTTGAGGAAGGCAACATTATTGGGAAAAACAGCTCTGTAGAGGACTCTGTGTTGATGAAAGGGGCCTCTTTAGGCGATAATACTATGATTAAGAGATCTGTTCTTTGCGATGGATCTTATGCGGAGGGGATAGAGCTAACCCCATCGGAATATGGTCTGATATTATCCTCAAATCAAGCTATCAGGTGTGCATGTAGAGTAAACGGATGGATTATTGTGTAATCATCTCCTCAAAAATATTTTAATAACATCTCTGTGCTTAAGTTCTGTCTCTAAAGAGATTCTCTCCTTAGTTCTAGCGTTTATTGCGAAGGCAGCTCTTTCGGCTACCTCGCTATGTATTCTCATTGCAAGATCGATAACTCTAGATCCTTTTGGCATTATAAAAGCATCTGGAAGGATGTTTCCATCTTTATCGCAGAATTTATTTTCATTTTCCACAGGAAAAACCACAACAGATCCTAGGACATCAAATACAGCAGATTCCAGCACTTTCTGCACGCCTGTTGATCCATAAACATCTAAGACCCTTTCTTCAATTAACTTTAGGGTTTTCCTTTGCGCATCGGTCAATTTTGCCTCATCTATGATGGAAAAGCTGCTGTCTCCTGGTTCGTATTTTATTAGCTTGCTTTTAGCTGCTTTCTTGAGTATCAGCTCGGCTTGAGACGAAACTGGAATTACAACCTCTCTAAGCTCTTTTTTCATTCTCTCAAAATTCTCTCCAGCTTTTGATACATCTATCTTGTTCGCAGCTATTAAAAAGGGCTTAGAATTTCTCCTCAAACATTCCGAAAACCTTAGAATGTCTTCATTTTTTCCTTGAAGAAGAATCTTTGGATTTAACCCACTCTCATCCATCGCTCTCTTTACTTCTTCAGGTTTAACTTCTAGCCCAGACAAAACGTCAGAAAGCAACTTTTCCGGTTTTTCTCCAGATAGTATCCTCCTAGATACCTTTTCTAAATTTTTTCTCAAAATTCCAGCAATCCAGAGGGTGAACTCCTCCTCAACTATCTGAACATCCCTTATGGGATCGTGAGTTCCAGGGGGGACTGGTCTACCCTCATCATCCGTGGATCCAGCAGCATCTACGATTATTATATTTGCATCGCTCTTCCTTAGATCATCTAAAAACTGGTTGCCCAATCCTCTACCTTGATGTGCTCCTGGAACAAGGCCTGCCACATCCATCAGCTTGATTGGGACGAATCTGTTTATTCCATTACACCAACCGTATTTGGGATTGCACTTCACATTAAGCTCTGTGCAGACAGACCTAACTCTCACATATCCAATGCCCTCGTTTGGCTTTATTGTGACAAAAGGCCTATCTCCTATCTCCACCTCAGACATAGTGGCAGCTGAGAAAAAAGTGCTTTTTCCCACATTTGTCTTTCCAACTATTCCTAAGAGCATCTCAAAGTGAAGCAACCTTTCCTTTTATACTTTATGTGCAAAACTACATATATTAAAAAGTTAGGTTTTAAATCCCACAAGAGGAGCTCCTCGAGCAAGGTGAAGGAATTGCCAGCAAGGTTCTACGAGATGTACATATGGAGAAATAGAAAGAAGGATCCAGAGCTGGTAAAACTCTGGAGAGCTAGGTTGGTGGAATGGAGGAGACAGCCCGCCGTTGTCAGAGTTGATAAACCCACTAGACTGGACAGGGCTAGGGAGCTTGGATACAAGGCCAAACAAGGAATTATAGTGGTAAGAGTTAGGGTAAGAAGAGGAGGGAGGAGAAAGCCAAGACCTAGAGCAGGAAGAAAACCAGCAGGAATGGGAGTGGAAAAGCTAACTCCAGCGAAGAGCATAAGGCTTATAGCAGAGGAGAGAGCTGCTAGAAAGTTTCCAAATATGGAGGTTCTGAACTCCTACTATGTGGCCGAGGATGGAAAGTATTTCTGGTATGAGGTCATAATGGTGGATCCACACAACCCAGCTATTAAATCGGACAAGGACCTAAACTGGCTTCTCAATCCAGCCAATAAGAGGAGAGTTTTCAGAGGTCTGACAAGCGCTGGAAAAAAGATGAGAGGTCTTAGGAAAAGTAGAGGAATACCTCCTCATGTTAAAAGATTGAAAAAGAAGAGAAGGAGTAAACTTTGATGGGCCTTAAGGTGAGGAGGCTGGAAGTAGACTTCCTTACATATCCAACAGAGAGAGTGGATATTGCTCAGACGATAATAAGGAACTTAATAGAGGAGGACAGAGATTTTACTGTAATGAAAGTGCACTCGGAACATGGCTTTACAATAAAAAGGATTTTGCTCTCTATAGAGGGGAAAGAAGCTGAGGACAAGTGGAACTCCATAAAAAGTAGGATGGAAAGATCAGTGATAGAGGAAATAGCAAGTTCGCTGGATAGAAATTTGGAGGGTGCTAAGTTGCACATAAGATTTGATAAGCAGAAGTTACTTCTCAAAGATCTATCGCTATTCAAAGGAGGATACGGAGGAGCTGTAAAACTTATAATTCACTATTATAAACCATACTCAGTTAAAGATCTCCTCTCAGAAGTGCTGGATGATCTCCTTGCCGGCAAATGAGTTCACTGATTTAAAGTTCGCTGATGCTCTTAATTATAGAAACGATCTTGAAAGAGCTAAAATAATTGGTCTTGCTGCAATAGGTGTTATCATATCGTCCAAGGAAGATAAGAAGAATATAACATTCCAAGATGATGTGAAGATTATTTTAACAGCAGAAGTGGACACGTCTGAAAGTAAATGGATGCAAACTGCCAGAAAGTTGAGACCTCTAGTGGATTATCTTTCAGCTGTTCCTCACTCCTTAGTGGAGTGCAGAGAGGCATCTAAAGCGAAGATAATAGACTCTATTGTGATAAAGGTTCCTGATATGATATTTGATGATGTCTGTGCTGTTTATCTGGAGGAGAAAAAAGGGTTCTTGGAGGTGCCTCTCTTAGATTTGCTTTCAATGGCAAAGAAAGGTATAAACCTTGGAAATATTAGGAGGGAAATAGAGATAGCTTTCTTCAGGAAGGTCCCGGTTATAATCACAAGGATGAGATCTCCTAGCGGTCATCTTCTCGATAAAATAGCTTCTTATTCTGTGGCATACTCTTTACTAGGAGGTAGTTTGGATAGATGGGTCTGCTCGGTGAGCACTTATCCATATCACGCTTTGGAGAGGAGAAATCTGCTTGACAAGGGTGTGAAAAAGGTTGAAGTTTAGGATATTAAGGTGGCTAAGTATGTTATGGTCCAGATTGAGAAGAAAAAAGTTAAAGCCTAAGATACCCATTGGAGTAAAGGATAGAAGGAGGTACATTCTCTTCAAGGTGGAGCCAGAATTTCAGGGAGATCTATCTGATCTTCTGAGGAAAGCAAGAAGCAAGATGTACGGTGTTGTGTGCGGTTCAACAATCGATTTTAAAGTTATGTATTTTAATGGATCATATGGAGTTATAAAATGTACTAATAAGTCATATAGTAATGTAATCTTCCTTTTAGTAACATGTCTCCCGGAGGCCCAGGGCTACCTGCGGATCCTCTCGATCTCCGGGTCTTTGAGGAAGATAAGAGAGGTTTTAAATAGGGAGGGAAAGCCTAATATAATATAATATTTTAGCTGATATATAAAAAATAAACTCTTTATAAGCCCTCTGCGACAACAAAAGATAGGTGAGAAGTTTGGTATTTCCACAACTTTCTCGGGGATATGATCGGGCTATAACCGTCTTCAGTCCAGATGGTAGGCTTCTTCAGGTGGAATATGCTCTAGCTGCGACAAAAAGAGCTGCATTAGCGCTGGGAGTTAAGTCCAAGGAGGGTGTAGTACTTCTTGCTGTGAAGAAATATGTCTCGCCTTTAGCCGAACCACCAACAAAAATACACCAGATAGACAAGCACATAGGTGCTATAGCTGCAGGGCTTGTAGGAGACGGCTTAATGCTCATAGACAGAAGCAGACAGGAGGCACAATACAATAAACTAATATACGGAGAACCTATAACTGTGAAGAACTTAGCAAAGAGGATAGCCATGTTTAAGCAGCAGTATACCCAGTATGCTGGTCTCAGACCATTTGGTGTCATGATGATATTTGGAGGGGTTGACGATCAGCCCGAGCTTTACATAACACATCCTGGTGGAGCATTTTACAGTTATGAAGCTTATGCAGCAGGCATGAATTCAGATAAGGTGAACGATTACCTCAGAGATGGATACAAGCCAGATATGTCGCTTGAGGAAGCTCTAGTTCTTGCTGTATCTGCTGCAGCAAAGGGACAAGAGGAGCCTATAAATGAAAACACAGTTGAGATGGCTGTTATAGACACAAAAACAAAGGAGTTCCGGCTCCTTACAAAGGAGGAAATACAGAGGATAATAAACAAGCTTCCAAGAGAGGAGAAGCCCTCTTAAGGGGAAGATAACATGACTGAAACAGTGCTTGCTAGGCTGGAAAAAGGAGGAAAAAAATTCGAAATAGTGGTAAATGCAGATAAGGCATATCAGCTGCTCGAGGGAAAGAAGATCCCGATAAGCGATGTGATAGCTCTGGAGGAGGTATTTACTGACTTCAAGAAGGGACAGAAAGCCTCAAAATCTGATCTTAATTCTGTTTTTGGTACTACTGACATATATAAAATAGCTGAGATAATAATAAGGGAGGGGGAGGTCCAGATAACTGCTGAGAGAAGGAAAAAGCTGCAGGAGGAGAAGATGAACTGGATAGCAAGCTTTATACAGAAGAATTATGTAGATCCAAATACAAATGCGCCTCATTCTCTTCAGAGAATAATAAGTGCAATAAAAGAGTCCAAGGCAAAAATAGATCCATTTAAGGAACCAGAAAGACAGGTTAAGGATGTAGTTGAACAAATAAGAAAGTATCTTCCATTAAAAAGTTCTAAGATTAAAATAAAAGTTATAGTGCCAGCTTCAAGCTGGTCAGAGGTCAGAGGTTTCCTCAAGGGACAGGGAGATATACTATCAGAAAAGTGGTCCGAAGATGGATCAACTGTCAGTTTTCATGTGGAGATACCAGTTGGTGCTCAGATGCTTGTAACAGAGAGGATTGGAAAAATAGGGGGGAGAGTGGAGCTTTGAACAGATCTGAAGTCTATGTTAAGGATAGGGAAATTGTGATTCCCGGGCAAAAAATTGCAAAAGGGATGACACCAGGAGATAATGTGTATATCGACAAGGAGGGCTTCTTGAGATCGGCTCTTCTGGGTTTGGCATCTTTAGAGGGCAATAAAGTGGATGTAATTCCACTTGCATCAGCTTATATTCCAAAAGTGAATGATTTAGTCGTTGGAAAAATAGAAAAGATATCCGGGGGAACTATACTTGTCGATATAAATTCTCCATTCACTGCTGTGATAGTCCCGCCAAGAAACAACAAATTGGGTCTTGAGGTAGGCGATGTCATACTAGCCAAGGTGAAGGCTTTTGATGGGATGTCAAGCCCACTCTTAACGCTAGAATTTGAGGGTTTGGGCAAGATATCGGGTTGTGTTTTACTGGAAATAGATCCAGCTAAGGTTCCGAGGGTTATAGGGAGGAGAGGTTCCATGTTAAACATACTTTCGAGCAAAACTGGGAGCGAGATACTGGTTGCTCAGAACGGATTTGTTGTGGTGAAGCCAAGGGATCACAGGAGTCTTATGGCGATAATGAGGGCGCTTGAGGTGATACAGGAGGAATCCCACATATCAGGTCTAAGCGATAGAATATCAAAACTATTAGATACGATTTTAGCAGGTGGTTCCTGATGTTGTACGTTGAGAGAAGGCCTGAGAAGCTGATAGATGAGAATGGTCTTAGAACTGATGGCAGGAGACCGAGGGAGATGAGACCGATAAAAATGGAAGTTGGAGTGCTTGATAGAGCTGATGGCTCAGCCCTAGTTGAATGGGGAGGAAACAGAATACTTGCAGCAATATTTGGGCCGAGAGAAGTGCATCCAAAACACATGGCTTTGCCGGACAGAGCCCTAGTGAGAGTTAGATACAACATGGCCCCCTTCTCCACACCGGAGAGGAGAAAGCCTGGGCCGGACAGAAGGAGCATTGAGCTATCAAAAGTTATAAGAAACGCACTAGAACAGGCTATTTTCGTCGAGAAGTATCCAGGAGCGGCGATAGATATATTTGTTGAAGTCCTCAGATCAGATGCTGGCACTAGAGTGGCTGGAATAACAGCAGCCTCTTTAGCATTAGCAGAGGCTGGAATAGCGATGAGGGGGCTTGTTGCTGCTTGCTCTATAGGGAAAATAGGCGATGTCATTGTTGTGGATCCTGGACATGATGAGGACATGTGGGGAGATGCTGACATGCCTATAGCTGTGATGTTCGAGGACAGAGTGATAACTTTACTGCAAATGGATGGTCCGATGGACGAATCCCAGTTCAATGAGGCATTATCTCTCGGTATGTCCTGCTGTGAACTCGTGTATGAGTTACAAAAAGAGGCTCTGAGAAGGCCTTTTGTGTTCGTGGAAAGAAAAGTTGTGGGAGGGGGTCAAACTGTATGAAGAAAGCATAGGTTCATCTCTGATGAAGGAATATATGCTGAAGGAATTGAAAAATGGAAAGAGGGTTGATGGAAGATCCTTTTATGAAATGAGAGAAATAGAGGTAAGACCAGGATCTTACACCAAATCCTGCGGGGAGGCTTGGCTTTCGTTGGGCGGAACTAAGGTTCTGGTTGGGATAAGCGCAGATATAGGAGAGCCGTTTCCTGACACCCCAGAAAAGGGAGTAATGGTCTCTAATGTAGAGTTGCTTCCGCTTGCATCGCCAAGCTTTGAACCAGGTCCTCCAGATGAGAACTCAATAGAGCTAGCTAGAATAGTGGATAGAGCTTTAAGGAGCTCCAAATATGTTGACTTAGATAAATTAGTAATAGTTCCAGGAAAGCTTGTGTATCTTTTATTTCTGGACATGTATGTATTGGATCACAAGGGCAACTTAGCGGATGCTCTCACGCTAGCTACTGTGATAGCGCTCGCCAAATCTAAAATCCCAAAGGTAAGCTTGAGCTCAGATGGAACACCAGCGGTGATGAACGAGCAGATTTCAGTTCCGGTTAGCGATCCGGTGATGAACTTCACATTTGTTAAGATAGGGGACTACATACTCCTAGATCCTAATCTAGACGAAGAAATAGCATCCGATGCGATGATCACGATGGCCATAGATGGGCAAGGGAGAATATGTTCTATACAATTAAGAAAGGGGTTCTTTAGAGACGTTGAGATTAAAAAGATGTATGAGATTGCTAGGGAGAAGAGGAAGGAGTTGATGTCTGTGCTTGAGGAGGTGTTAAGAGTTGGTCAAGAGACCGCCTAGATCAAAGATATCGTCCGTTAAGTATGGATACAGAGTGAGAAGAAGAGCTGAGCAGGTCTTAATGAAAAGTAAGGCAGTGTATAAATGCCCTAACTGTGGAGCTTTGGCTGTCAAAAGAGTATTTGTTGGCGTTTGGAGATGCAGAAAATGTGGTTTTGAGTTCACGGGAGGTGCTTGGGAACCGGAAACCTCTATAGCGACTCATGCAGAATCAGCGCTACAGCAGTGATCCTACTTGATTATATTCACCACATCAAGATATCCATCTCAGAGAACTAGATCCTTTATAAAGGACTTGTGCAGAGTTATTCCTGGAGCTATAAAGGTAAACAGAGGAAAAAGCTCTATAATCGACCTGTCTGAGAGGGCCATAAGGCTTGGTGCATCTAAACTTGTCATAATAGATCAGATAAAAGGGAATCCATCTAGAATGAGATTTTTCGATGTCGCAAAGACTCCGCCAGAACCCAATCCAAGATCAATTCTGTTTTCTGGGGTTGCTTTAAGAAGAGAGATTACAGAAAAAAGGGTTCCAAAAGTGGAGACAATTGAGATAGCTTTTTCTGATGATAATATGAAGGAGCTGTCAAATTTATTAGGAGAGGGGATGGGCATATCAGTGCTCGAGTGTCCCATAAAGACAGAAGAGCTCGGGAAAGTGGACTCAGATGTTGTGTTGTTTGTTCATCTAAATAAAAGACCGGCAATAAGCTTCTTTTTGACGGATCCAGTGGAGGAGCTGGGACCCAGAATATACATAAAAGGGGTGGCATATTTATTTGATAGAGATAGAGATAAGGCTTAGGGGAGATAAGGAATTTCTGAATTTGATAACGCTCTCGCTCAAGCCTGATTATAAGGATATCTTATTTGAGAGGACAGATGACACTCTCTTGGTGAAATTCAGCGCAGATGAGATAACAAAAGCAAGGGCTATGTTCAATACTATAACAAGATTAGTTCAATCAATAACAGATATATATACCCTTGCTAAGGAGGAAAATTTATTTAGATAGCGGTGATATGGTATGGGCCGGTAGTCTAGCGGCTATGACGCCGCCTTGACGAGGCGGAGGCCGTGGGTTCGAGTCCCACCCGGCCCACTTTAACATCTTTCTTTTTCTGTCCTTCAGATTAATGATAATCCTTATTCCTTTCTGTATATGTCCCTTATAACCATTATTGCCAGCAGGACAACTAAAATAGCCTTTCCATAGATAGTCTGTGTAAAAGCAAGTATATATCCTACGAGAGGTATCCTAAACGGATTACCGGATACTTCAATCACCTTTCCATAAATATCCTCAGGGGATCTGTAGCCGGGATCTGGATAGAGATTGTTGTCACCTTTAGTGAAAATTTTACCATCCTCTATCGCCACTACCCTGTGGACTATTGGCGTGCTGCTCCATGGTACTTCAAAGACAATTATATCCCCTACTTTAAGGTTCATGGGATCCACTTTTTGCACTAGGATTAAATCCCCTGGTTCAAGCGTGGGCTTCATAGATCCTGACATAACAACAGCTAGCGGATACTTAACCCCAAAAACTAAATTTAGTCCAAAATCTACAAGGACTAGCAATAATAGAGCTACTAAAATGATGTACACTATCTCCTTTGCTGCTCTTCTGTAGAGGGAGCTCAAGTAAAATCCCCTTTTCAAATGGCTTTCACTCTTTTTATATCCTCCTTTCTCACTTTCTTTATTATTCTATAACCACACCGAGGACACTTATAGTCCTTAAAGAATTCCTCCATCTCGCTTTTCGAGAAAACGTAACCACATCTCATACACTCGTACATACGCCTATCCTCAATGTTCCATTTAAAAACTTAACCTAGAAGTTCTATCTTCTCCGGAGGGATCCCCCACTTTATAAGCATCGGCTTGACTTTTTTCACATGATTTCCCTGAAGTATTATGGTCTTCTCTTTCTCCTTATATGTACCGCCGCATGCGAGCTTGCTCTTCATATCCTTTAACAACGATCTAATATCCAGCTCCCCAGGATTTAAGCCTTCTATTAATGTAACCTCCTTTCTATACTTCCTTCTTTCTGATCTCACTGTTATCTTCTGTTCTTCTCTCTTAATCTCTCCACAAACGCATAATTCCTTAGGAAGACCACATACAGGACACCTATCCTCAACCATAAAACTTCCCTTCTCCTGTCAGTTGTTTAAGGTCGGAATTTAAGCTTACCGGTTAACGTCTCCTTATGATTAATGGTAAAAACAACAGAACAAGGGTGAATTATTCATGCTCATTGGCTCAATTATCCTGTTGTAATACTTCTTTTAAGGCCAACTTCTTGACTGCTATCCGAAGATCAGATTAAATATGTTAATCCTCTTTAGGGGGTGTATCTGTATATCTCAAAGAGCTTCTTTCAGGCAATCTAAGGCCTTTATAACCTAATTCTCAGCCCAAAAACAGATAGATAGTTCAAAATTACATAAGAATAGCAGCTATTCATACTAAATAACCTAGGCGGGCTATATCATTCCCCTTCAGTGCTTTGTTGCTTCAGAGTAGGTCTTATTCTCTCAAGAAGCTCCTTATACCTGTTCCTTACAGTGACCTCAGTAACTCCAGCTGCTTGAGCTAGTTCTCTTTGTGTTCTGTGAATCCCCTGCTCTTGGCAAGCCATATAAACAGCAGCAGCGGCTACACCCACGGGCTCTCTTCCCATTGTAGCACCCATCTTTCTCGCAAGCTTTAATATTCTCGTTGCTTGGGTTGCTACCTCCTCTGAGAGACCTAATTTAGTGCATATATGATAAGCAAATTTCTCCGGCTTGGGAGGAGGTATTTTTATTCCTAGTTTTCTGAAGAGAAACCTGAAGCTTCTGCCCACATCCTTCTCCTTGAGTCCAAAAAATTCTGCTATGCTTTCAAGAGTTCTTGGGATCTCCATCCTTCTACATGCAGCATAGATCACAGCAGCCACCATCGCATCCATGCTCCTTCCCTTTACTAATCCCTTTCCTGCAGCCATTCTATATAACATGGCAGCATCCTCCACAGCCTCTTCCGGTATGTTCAATGTCTCAGCAACATCCTTTATCTTCATGAGGGCTGGTTCTATTGTCTTTTCCTTCGAGTCACTGACATGCTTCTTTGTTCTCTGAAACCTTTTTGCGGACTTTTTACTCACGCTATCCTGACCAATAAAACCTGTATCCAGACCAAAACTTGGTCTTGTAGGAGATATCGGAGCCCCAGTATGGGCTCTCTTTATGTATTCATCTGAATCAAAAGCTCTCCATTCTTTTCTCTCTGTGGGAACGCCAGAAGATATTATAAGACCACAATCAGCGCAAACTAGCTCACCCGCATCAGGATCTTCTATTATATTAGTACTCCCACATCTGGGGCATCTAAGTTCCTCCTCTTTTTCCAAGACTAACCCCTCACAAACCGAAAACTTTTTATCAACTAAAATAGGCATCAATCGGTATATAAAGTTTTCGGTTTGTTTAAGAGGGTTACTTTCTAGTGCAATACCTGTGCGAACAATCGAAGTAAAATATTATTATTTTTATCTTACTTCAGGATAGTACTCAAGGGGTTTTCCTTTAAAAATAACTTTCAATTCATTAAATATTAGATATAACAAAATCCATCCGATCCCCTGTTTTCTCAATCTTCTGGCTGAGCTTAGAACAGACATCTTCCTGCTAAAGACGGATTTTCCATATTTATTAGCCTTCATTGAGAGCAGTATGTCCTCAGATAGTTTTGTATTTGGAAAACCACCTAATTTAATGAAGAAGTCCTTTCTGTAAGCCACATTTAATCCAAGAAAGTGAGTTATCCTGAGGAACCTTGTGACCCTCACAAGAAAATCGTACGAGAAGATATAGGCGATCTTCAATAAAATGCTTGAGTCATAGGGATAAACAGGACCAGAGGCCATCAAAACCCCTTTCTGGTTGAATGCCTCGGTTATTGCTTTTCCCCATTCATCGTTAACTAAGGTATCAGCATCGACAAAAGCCAGTATATCTCCTTTTGCCATATTTGCCCCAGCATTTCTTCCCTTTCCCGGACTATTAAGCCTAGGATCTACTAAAACTATATCTGCGTATCTTCTAGCTATTTCCACTGTTTTATCTGTGCTTCCCCCATCTGCTACTATTATCTCCCCTATATACTCTCTCTGTCTGTTCAGAGAAATTAGACACCTTTTTATGTATTTCTCTTCATTTTTCGTTGGTATTATGACGGAGATCATGGAATCACCAGGGATAAAGCTCCAGCTGCAAGGCTCATTGTGAAGTTCACAGATCCATTCCCAAAACCCTTTACTCCCGCTAGGTATCGAGTAGAATAGCCGCAATGGATCTTCTTTTCTGTTATTCTTCCGCAGACAGGACAAATTCTCTTCTCCTGAACTAAGGCTCCAAGAATACTATCAAAAAGACTTCCAAGAAAGCCACAAAAGGCAGGGATCATAAGAAATCTGATACTTCCACTAGAGATAAAGTAAGATTCAAAAGATATGGGGAGTGGAGAGAGCAAAGCTGTAACTGTACCAAGAAGTGAGACAGCACCTGAGGTTCCAGCAGGAACTCTTTTCCAAGAGAACAGGAGAATAGGATCCTTCTCGCTTAGAACTCCTATCTCATTACTTAAAGTATCTGATGTGTCGGCAGCTATTGAACTGAAGAAAGCCAAAAGAAAGGCATCGTTTGAGCTAAATCTCCAGATAAGCAGGAAGATCAAGGGAGGAACGCCGTTTGATAGTACATTGTTCCAACTTCTTCTTCCCTTTCTGTCCTCAGCAGCGCCTTTTATCTCCTTCAAATTATATTTATACATTGTAAACATAGATCCAAGAACGAAGAAAGTGAGCAACGGAAGGAATAGCAAAAGTCCTCCCAGAAGAACAGTAACAAATCCTACGATAATTCCTGAAGCTAGGCCCGATAGATTTACAGCGCCTTTTTTATAACCTAATAATGCTATAATCATAACTAATAACAGACCAACCAGCTTATCGTCCAACATCGATATCCTCTCAGCGATAGCTTTTTTAAACAGGTGGTTGCTGAAAGTCAATGGAGCATCCGTCATATAACGGGGCCGTAGTCTAGCTTGGTTCAGGATGCCAGCCTGGGGCGCTGGTGGTCGCGGGTTCAAATCCCGCCGGCCCCATAGCTAAAGTTCCTTCTGCATATAGAAAATTCCCTGTTCTCTATGATATCCAAGCTTGCGAAAATACTCTCTTGCACCTACACCAGATATAACAAGGATCTTCTTCACATCAAAGTCGCTTACAGCGATTTCCTCCATCTTCTCCATAAGACTTCTTCCAAATCCTCTGTGTTGAGCACTTTCTTCATTAAATGAGCCTATCGGCACCTGAATGCCGTACACATGAAGTTCTCTTACTATTCCAATGTTCCCATAGCTTGGGACTCTGAACCTGAGAAGGCCCATGAGAACGTCATTTTTTTCATCTTCAATGGTCAGGAAAACTTCTGTTCCTCCACTAGCCTCATAATCTTCTCTTAGTATGCTTATATTCTTGAAATCTGGCTTTATCCCCCTAGCAATAGCATGTCCAACCTCTCTGTACCTTATCTCCTTTATCCTTATTCCTCTCCTCTCCAACTTCTCCTCCACTAATTGCCTTATATTTCTCCTTTTCACTCCTGCCTCTATTCTCTCGATCGGAATATCCCTCTGAACATGCTGCACCCTTATCCATCTGGGCATTATCTCATAGACTCTTGCCAGAAGATCTACAGCGGCATCATCCTCTAGAGGATAATATCTTCCTGACTTCCACTCCTCAAACAGCTTTGTCCCTTTTATGACTAAGGTTGGATATATTTTAAGCATATCTGGCTTGAAAGAGCTGTTCTCGAATATCTCCTTGAACATCTCAAAATCTCTATCTAGATCACTTCCTGGTAAACCCGGCATTATATGATAACACAGTTTATACCCCTTATCCTTCAATACTCTTGTGGCCTCAATAGTATCCCTTACTGTGTGACCTCTCTCAATTCTTCTCAGCACATCATCATATATCGACTGAACTCCTATCTCCACCCTAGTGACTCCAAGCCTCAGCATGAATTCTGCCTGCTTTTCCTTTGCCCAATCAGGTCTTGTCTCCACAGTCAAGGCTACACATCTTGAGTTAGCTTTTTCATTTCTCAGATGAGCTTCCTCTATGCTCCTGCTTCTGTAAGAAGTGCTTGAGGGGAAATCAGTCAGGGCATCAAAGCAGTCCTTTATGAACTCCTCTTGATACTGTTGCGGCATTGCTGTGAAGGTTCCGCCCATCACTATCAATTCCACTTTTGAGGGATAGTATCCTACATCCATAAATTGTTTCAGTCTATCCTGAACTTGTACATACGGATCATATCCAACTTTGCTTGCCCTGACAACAACAGGTGATTCCTCTACATAACTTTGAGGTATATTCTCTCCACCGGGGCAATAAGAGCACCTTCCATGAGGGCATTTGCTAGGCTTCGTCATTACTGCTACTACAGCCACTCCTGATAACACCCTAGCATGTCTCACCATTTTCGACTCCCTTTCTAGCTATCACCACATGGTTTCTGGGAAAAATTCCCTCCTCATGAATAGTTATCTCATAAAAACCAGCTTTTTTAACTAAACCCACAAGCTCTCTTCTTGAGAAGAGGTGATAGTATCTCTTCTCTCTTCCCCATGGAATATATGTGTCCCACAGCTCTTTAACTCTACCCAAGATTCTATCTAATGCCATTCTAGGGATTTTTTTGAGAAATCTGGGCTGAAAAACAGACCATACTGTTATTAATACTTCTCCTCCGCAAGATGTCACTCTAAATATCTCCTTTAACGTTTTCAATCTCTCCGGCTTAGACGGCACATGATGTAGTGTTGCAACAAGCAGAATGCAGTCAAATGCATTGTTTTTGAATGGAAGGGATGTGATATCACACTGTACTAGTTCAGCATCGGGGATCATCTTTCTTGCTATTCTGAGCATCTCTATTGATATATCCACCGAGAAAACATCAGAACCCACATCTAAAAAGTACTTTGAGTTCCTTCCAGGTCCACATCCTGCATCTAATACTCTTCGGCCGTGTACAAGCTTTATTTCAGGCCAAGGCTTTCTCCTCTTGCTGCTGTAATCACCTGCTATTTTATCGAAGGTGTGCATGATTTCTCTTTTTATAGCAAGGATATCCTCAAACATAATCTTCCTGCTACCTCAGGGAAACAGTTTTTATAAAGACCACATTAAGTTGCAGGGCGTAGTCTAGCTTGGCTAGGATGGAGGCCTCGGGAGCCTCAGACCCGGGTTCAAATCCCGGCGCCCCCATTTTAAAGCTTCTCCTTTCTCATATCAACTACATCCATAACATCTTTTCCTGTTCCAACAAGGGTCACGGGAACTTTCAGCTCGTTCTCAACCATATCTATGAAATCTCTTGCTTCTCTGGGAAGATCTTCATATCTTCTGGCTCCTGAGGCCCCTGGAAAAAGCACATCTAATTTTGTTATCGCTACTTGCGTGGCACTATTCAGCATGACAGCTCTCTTCGCAAGCTTGAAATTGAAGGGAGCCGACCTTCTCTTTCTCCCTGTTACCGTGGCTACTTCCAGCATTCCCAGCCTTCTGGCCTCCTCCTCACTGTACTCATTCTCGAGAGGCCCTCCCCCAACTCTCGTTACATAAGATTTAAATATAACTAGGATGTCATCTATTTTCTTCGGTCCCAGACCCACGTCTGAGCATATAGCTGAGGCAGTCGTGTCTTTGGATGTGCAGAATGGATAGTAGTCTGTATGCCATAAGGAGAGAAATGTGCCTTGGGTTCCCTCAATGAGAACTTTTTTCCCAGAATCGACTGCCTCATTTACTATTTTTGGAACATCTTCTATATATTTCTGAAGCTCCGGCACATCTCTTGCTATCTTAAGCTTTCTAAGGACTCTCTCTGCATTTGCAGGACCTGTTCCCGTTCCTGTAGTGCCTACAGTTCCCTTTAAGTGAAGGTCAGAGGAATCCATCTCTATATGTCTCCTCTCTATTATACCACAGTTTTTATCCATGTATATTCTGTTTTCAGCTCCAGTGATTTTTATCTCATTGAAAAAGACCTCGGGATTTATCAACACACCAGGGCCTATCAAGAGAAGAGATCTCTCATTAACGAAAGCGGATGGGATCTGTCTTAGCTTGAACTCCTTCCCTTTAAACACAACAGTGTGTCCAGCATTTGGCCCTACCCCTCCTCTGACTCCTATATCCACATCGTCTGCAAGGGAAAGATAACTCAGTATCTTCCCCTTTCCTTCATCCCCATAGAACCCTCCAACAACAACAGTAGCAGGCATTTCTACCCCAACCAGCTTTTTTAACCAAAAAGAAAAAGATTCCTATTCAATAAGTCTGACATATAGCTTTTTATTTTCACACCCCTGATTTTCCGGGCTCCGGTGGTGTAGCCCGGCCAAGCATGGAGGCCTCTCGAGCCTCAGACCCGGGTTCAAATCCCGGCCGGAGCATACTTCTTACCCTTTCTGATCTTTTCCGCCTGTGCTATCCTGTTAGATCAGTAACCAAACAGGGATAGGGGATCAAAAGCAGCGATAAAGAAGACAGCATAATATATTAGAAGGCTTGTTATGATGAAGAAAAGTGCCCTCATATACCTTTTGTGGTACAGTGGAACTATCATGAACATCAGCTGCACTAGCCATAAAAATAAATTAAAGTTCCTGAATGCATCTGCTTTAGTCAGCATCCACACGCTTGACACCCAGACGCTGAACTCTGCTATAAGAAGGGATATGGGAAATGTTAATAATGCATAGATAATCCCAAAAACTGCTTCAAAAAGTAACTTCTTCAGGGTAAGAGGGGCCCTTAACTTAGTTGGCTTAGCTGGAGGTCTTATAGGTCTCCTCAGCATGAGCACACCTTGTTGTCAGCTAGACTTGAATATTTAACCATGTGCGGATTTTAGTTTATATATAAATAATTGCAAAATCAATAGAAAATCCCATAGTTTCTATCATAAGATTAATCGTCTATACTTTTATATAGCTTATTGAGTAGCTTATGAAGGCCAAAGCGATGAACATATTCAAGCAGACTATAGGTTACATGCCTACAGCAAAAGCCACCCTTGCACAGCTCTCTAACCTGATTGGATGAGGACCATCCCAATAAGCCGAGAATCTCCTAGCTTTAGCCGTGAAGAATGTCAAAATCTCACTAGTGTACCTATAACTTCGCCTTTTAGAGCTCTCTCTATCGACTCAGCATCCGGTGGCACTATAGCTAGGGGTATGTTTGATCTCTTAAGGACTAGGAGAGCCAGATGATCTAAAAGATCATATTTTCCTGGAAGAAACTTCTTTTCAAGGATTATCCTCTCCAGCTCGTCATAAGTCATTCTATCATATTTTCTTGCATTTGGATCCTCTTTCGGATCCCTCTCATAAACTCCTCCCTTCTCAGAAGCCTTTACTAAGATATCCGCTCTTATTAGCTCTGCCATTATCGCAGCTACTGCATCTGTTGACTGAGCTGGAGCTATTCCTCCCATTATAACAAGACCTTTAGAGTCAAGACCTTTGACGGCCTCTTCATATGATGAAGGGACATAAGGATAGGAAATATCGAAGAGAGCAGAGATTAAAACCATTGCATTTAATCTAGTTGCCTCTATGCCAATGATATCTTGGACTGCCTTTGTTGCACCGAGCTTCTCTGATATACTTATGTATTCCCTTGCTAATAAACCTCCTCCTGCTACCACGACAATTCTATTCCCCTCTCTTAAAAGTCTTCTTAAAAGATCTGCTATCTCCTTTATCTCGCTTATTTTTCCTTCTCTCAGTTCATTGAATATATGACCACCCAGAAGGAGGACTATATTCAATGGAATCACCTCTTCTCAATAAAATCTTATTGGTTTATCCAGCTTAGATAAAAGGACGACCTTGCTTTCCTTCTGCTCATCTATAATCTTATAAGATGTTAGGTTTGCTATTTCTTTGGCAAAAGATCTAACTTCCTCATGTGATGGAGAGTTTTCTCTTGACATCCTCCTTCTTGAATATCCCACATAACTATATCCTTTTGGCTCCACGTAAGTGGGCTCGAATTTATCAATAAGCTCAGCAAATTCTTTTGCAAGATGCATGTTTACTCCTTTTATAGCTGTTATCCTCATGACAACAGGAGATGTAAGAGATTTTATCAGAGAAAGAGTTTTTACAACTTTATCCCAAGCATCAGGGACAAGAGGTCTTGAAATTCTGTTAAAGGATTCCCTGTTTGGAGAATTAACCGTTATATAAAGCTGAGTGGGCTCTGTGGAAAGTCCCTCTATTACATCGGGCATGGAGCCATTTGTCACTATAAATGTGGTCATCCCCCTCCTTTTGTAGGCTTCAACAAGCTCTCCTATGTAAGGATAAAGGGTGGGCTCTCCTGTAAGTGATATAGCTGCGTGTTTTGGATTCTCCGCTTCCTCCAGCATCTTTTTGCTGAATACTTTGACTCCTTTGTACCCCTGAACAATCATTCTCTGAATTCTTATTGACTCCTCTGCTATTTCTTCGGGATCATCCCATTTATAACTCTCATCTGGAATCTCTTTCCATCTCATTTCCGGAGGAAGATCGCTTGCATTAGTCCTCCAGCAATGAAGGCATTGAAAATTACAGTATATGCTTGGTGACATTTGTATGCATCTCCAAGATGGTATACCAAAAAACTTATGTTTATAACATGTTCTACCTCTCATTATAGCTTCCCTAAACCAAGAACACGGTTTTAAGGCTGAATGATTTAGTATAAGCTGATATCCCTGTCTTCTCATGAGCTTTCTCAGCGAAATCTCGGCTGGAATTTCCACAATAAGATTCGGATATCAAGCTATATATAGTTTTCCTAAGGAAGCTTAGAAGGGATAACATGGCAATAAGCAATAGGGTAAATCAGAGGACAGTTCTACTTCTCATATCTCTAATTCAGTCAGGAGGAAGGGATAAGCCAATAAGTTTATCTGATTTAGCAGAATTCACGGGTATACCAAAACCTACCTTAGTTAGATGGTTTAAGGAGGCAGAAAATGGCGGATATGTAATAAGAGCTGTTAAGGGAAAGAGACATCACTTTATAGTGAGTGCCAAGGGGCTTGCTCTTCTCAATGGAGTTTGTGAGCTTATATCCTCCGGAGAAAAGCCCATTGAAAGAATTGCTGGCGAGGTTTTCACGGGACTCGGAGAGGGAGCATATTACATGTCTCTCGAGGGCTACAGAAGGGAGTTCCTTAAGCACCTTGGTTACGAACCCTTCAAGGGGACTCTTAACTTGAGGATAATATCAAAATCCGCTATATATAGTGTTATAAAGTGGATTGAAAAGGTCAGGCCTGTCATAGTGCCGGGGTTTACCGAGTCAGGAAGAACTTTCGGAAGCGTCAGAATATACCCAGTTAGACTAAATGGAGAGTTATGTCATGCTATTTTTCCAGAGCGAAGGCACTATAATGCTGATGTCATAGAAGTTATATCTAAGGATAACCTCAGAAGAAAATTGAACCTGAAGGATGGGGATATAGTAACTGTAGATCTGCTAAGCTGGGACTGACAGTCATACAATGAGAATTTTTAGTATTAAATTTTATAACTATAAAATTATTAAGTTAAATTGTTCGAAGAAGCTTGTAATGCTGCTTTAAGTCATCTAAGCATCAACTACCTGTTCACGGCACTAAAAACCTTGGTTCCGCCTACATAGGTTTCCAGAACACGTAGTTTCCTCAGATCATCGACCTTAAATGGATCTTCTTCTAGTACTATGAAATCAGCCAGTTTCCCTTTCTCAAGAGAGCCCAAGTTCTCCTCATCAAATAACGCATAAGCAGATCCCTTAGTATAACAATAGAGAGCCTCCTCCAAGTCTAAACATTCTTCCTTTGTGATTTCATAAAGAGGTAGAGATTTGCCTCCTCTTGTTACAGCAGCATAAACTGTTTTCCATGGGTTTAAATCCTCCACAGGACAATCCGTCCCAAAACCCAAGTTTATGCCGCTTGAGAGCATCTTCTTGAATCGATAAACCCACTTTGCTCTCTTTTCTCCAACTCTATTTAATACCCACCAATCTGTTATGACAAAATGAGGCTGAACGGATAACACGACTCCAAGCCCACTAATCCTAGTGATTTGGTCATCACGCACTACAGATGCGTGCTCTATTCTATGCCTGTTTTCGAAAGTTTTTATATTTTCGTATATATCAAGTATCATATCTATGGTTTTATCTCCTATTCCGTGCACTGCAAGCTGGAGTCCGCTTTTATCAGCTTCCTCTGCTATCCTCCTCAACTCTTCCCTGCTTATATTTGGATTACCACTTGTGAATGAATCGGAATAAGGTTCTGAAAGCCAAGCCGTCCTAGCCCCTAATGATCCATCTGCTAGGATCTTCAACCCGTTTATTCTCAAGAACTCATCGCCAAATCCTCTTTTTATCCCTAAGTTTCTCAATGTTTCCAGAACTTCTGGATTTAAATAGACTCTAATCCTAATTTTCAACTTCTTCTCACTGTTCAAATGATATAGAGCTATTAGACTATTTCTATCACAGCTAACAAATCCGACTGTTGTTACTCCTTGAGATGCAGCAAAATCTATGGCCTTAGAGAGAAATCTTATGTAGTCCTCTTGAGTTAAATCTTCCTTCACTTTTTCTCTCACTCTCTCAAGCGCTTTTTCCATAACGATACCGGTGGCTTCTCCTTTCTCATTCTTAATTACATTCGGATCTTCGCTTTTCAAAAGCCCGGTCAACTCCATTGCTTTAGTGTTAAGAACAGCAGCATGAACGCAGATTCTAGTGAGTACAACAGGTTTATCCCTAACTACTTCATCTAGATCCCATCTGGTCGGAAATCGCTTTTCTTTGAAATTTTCTTGATCCCATCCATGTCCTAATATCCATTTATTCCTTCCATTATGGGATCTAAGTCTCTCTTTTAGATCTGTTATGCTTTCAACGCCTTTTAGATCAAGCATCTCCAGATACATGCCAAGCTCATCTAGATGAACATGAGAATCCACAAAGCCAGGAAGAACAACTTTTCCTTTAAGATCTATCAATTTTAGGTCAAGTGCATCTACTATATTTCTCGCTTTGTCTTCATCACCCGTATAAACTACCCTACCATTTATAACAACGAGAGAGTCTGCTATTTTTGTTGGTTTGAAGGAAACATAAATTTTTCCATTAACAAGACAGAATGAGTTTTCCATCTGGCAGTCATGACAAATCTTTCAATAAAAACTTGCGTAGCAAAAAGGTTCTTCAGTTTCCTTTCTCGATTCGAGTCAATAATAAATATTTAAATTCTAGGTGTAGATCTGAGAGATGAGGATCTTATGAGTACTAGAGCACTAAGGCTAAAATTTGTTGTGAGGGAAGATCATACTTCATTTATAAAATGGTTTGAGAGATTAAGAAAATGGGTTGAGACTGATGAGGAGAGGGCCCTTCTCTCGCTAAGCAATGAGGGAGATGCATTTTATGTCCAAATTCCAGAGACAATTCTAGATACAGAATCTGGTCTGCTTCAATCCCTAGCTCTAGTGATAGACAGTTTGCCTCATGGAGATATCAGGTTAGAGGATGTTGAGGCTGATTTCTCTCACATGCCAGGACCTTCCAATGGGGCTGAAGGGATAAACAGGTCTCTTGGTGCGAGAGGAGTTATGCTGGGTGCAGTTTTGAGGCCTATCCAGGGAATACACCCAGCGGATTTGGCAGATGTCTCATATAAACTCATATCAGCAGGCTTAGACTTTGTAAGAGATATTCCAGGTTTGATCAACCAAGAGGCATCTCAAATAGGCTTAAGGATATCTCTTATAGAGGAAAAAATAGATAAGATCAAAGAGGAAACTGGAAGAAGGGCAGTTTACTGGGTAAATGTGACATCCAAACTGGAGAAACTTGTAGACATAGTTCAGAAATCCCTTGATAGTGGTGCAAGGACATTATTTTATGATTTAAATGTGGGGTGCATGGACGGCATTGTTACGATCAGAGAGGAATTTGGAAAGAGAATTTTTCTATACGTAAACCTTCCATCATATCAGAGCTCTTTTTCTCCATCCATCTTGGCTAAGCTTGCTAGACTTTATGGTGCCGATGTCGTGGAGAGACCTGGCTACTACGGAACAAACAGAGAGGAAGTTCTCAGCATAGATAGGGCTCTCACATCAGGAATTGAAGTTAAGAAATCTCTGCCAGTAGCAAGAAACATTCATCCAGGGGAGGTGGAGGCAAACTTAGCTATTTTTGGGGAGGAACAAGCAATAATAGCTGATGAAGCAGTATATGAACATCCAATGGGAGAAGAAGCAGGAGTTAAATCCATGAGGGAATGCATAGATGCTTTTCTCAGAGGGGAAAGACTCCCAGAAATACTTAACAGCCATGAAGAGGTGAAAGTAGCGGTAAAGAAGTGGGGAATCCTTGCAACTCAGTGATAACTTTCAAGCCGAAGCATCAGTTTTAATCAGTATTCACTCATTTCCACAGGAGTTTCTAATCCTTCTTTTAGGAATTTAGGCAGGTTTACGCTGGAGAACCACCCAAACTCTTCTTTAAGTATCAATATAGCTGCTTCTGGAGGAATTACGCCCTTTTCTGTTACTATTAGATCGACATAAGAGGCAGGAGTGACATCAAAAGCAGGATTTCTGACTTTCACTCCCGGGTTGTCTTTTAGGTACTGTGTTTCCACTATTTCGTCAGCTGGCCTCTCCTCTATCCTTATGAGAGATCCCAAAACAGTCTCTGGAGAGAATTTATAGGTCTCAGCAGCTACAATAAAATTGACTCTGGCCTCATGGGCAGCTAAAGCAATCATGGACGTTCCTATTTTGTTCACTACAGCTCCATTTGCAGCCACAGCATCAGCTCCTACAACAACTTTATCTACATGCTCCATGAAAAATCTAGCAGCCGAATCCACTATGAGAGATACAGGTATCCCTTCCTTGGCAAGAATCGATGCTGTTATTCTTCCTTGATACCTGGGCCTAGTTTCAGTAGATATAACCTCAAACCTCTTCCCACTTCTCCATGCATTCACTAGAATACTTACAGCAGCAGTGCTATGGCAATGAGTCATTATAATATCTCCATCTTCTATTCTTCTCGATCCATACATTCCTATTAGATCAATGGCCTTAAGAGAGTTCTTGTAGAACTCGTCAGATGCCTTAAATACACTTTCCTTTATTTCATCCTTAGTCCTTCCCTCCTCATATGCTTTATACGCCCTAACCATGACATATCTTAATGCGTTGGGCAGAGATACCGCAGTAGGTCTTGTCAGTAGAAGCACTTTAGCAGCATCATCAAGATCTCTCAGAAACTCCTCCCTATTGGTGGCCTCCGATTTTGCTGCAGCTATACTTAATCCCCTTACAGCCGCTCTAGCTATCTCGCCGGCACCCCTTATTCTCATATTTTTTATATCTTCTGCGAGCTTAAGGACTTCTTCAGGCACTGTCATAAGAAATATATTTTAGCAGGGTCATCTTATTAAATGCACATCAAAGTGGGATGTTGTGGCTTCTGCTTCTCTAAAAAGAAATATTACAGTTTATTCAATGTAGTTGAAGTGCAGAATACATTTTATAAAATTATATCTCAGAAACTCGCTTCTTCTTGGAGAAAGGAGTCCCCTGAATGGTTTGAATTTGTTCCAAAAGCATGGATGGCTCTCACTCATGATCCAAACAGCACTTTCTGGAGGAAGAAAGGCCTTCCACATGGAAGAAATGTAGGGTTGCTCAGATGCAGTGAGGATAATCTCAAGTTGTGGAAAGAATTTCTAGAGTCTATTAAGCCCTTAAACCCAGAGCTGATCATATTTCAGAGTCCCCCTTCTTTTGAAGCTACAGAAGAGAATATTGATAATGCATACAGATTTTTCAAGTCCATAAGGGGTGATGTAGACAAAATTGGCTGGGAGGTAAGACATGAAAGCTGGAAGGACAGGTTAAACAGTATTCTAAGGGAACTTGACATAATACATGTAGTAGATCCTCTATACGATAGACCTGCGCTGGTTGGAAGAACCTCTTACTTCAGGCTTCATGGAGGAAGAAAGGGAAGGAAAATAGTGTATAAGTACAAGTATGGGGATGAAGAGCTCTCTCATCTTGCTGAATTCATATCTGGCTTGAGTTCTGAGGTCTCATATGTGATGTTTAACAACTCCTATATGGGAGAGGACTCCCAGAGGTTCTTGAGTGTACTGAAATCTATAAGTACATCCACCCCTCAAGAGAACTCCAATCCCAAGTGAGGTCCTCTGGAACATAATTCCCGTATATTATAGATCCCCTCCATACACTGAACTGCGGATCTGCTATCATGGATGGCTGAGAATCAATCCCCAGCTCCCTCAGCTGTATTCTTATTTTCTCAGGAGAGCTGACAGCAACACCCTCCATTCCGTCAGGAACCTTCCAGTTGAAGGCACCCCCTGAGAGTATTATCCTTCTCACTAAACTGGATTGTATCTCCACAGGAGTCTTAGATATTGAGAGCCTGATTGCCTCCGCAATGCTCACATTTCCGGGTATAACCTCCCCTCCCACCACAGTATCGGCTGGTGGAGCGAATCCTCTAGTGTAATAACTCTGGTAAAGCTCATGTCCTGGATTAAAGAAGAACTCACCTATTAGAAACCTCATCCATGCCTTGTCTCCCATATCCACGCTAACAGTAGTTCCCGGTATTGAAAACCTGTTCTTCACAGCTCCTTTATGTGCCTTTGTCCATTCTATTGCTTTATCTAAATTTAATGGAACAAGACCAGCCATCTCCTTGAATATTCTGACGAATTTCTCCTCTCTTGCCAGATCCGAGTAGCCAATATCCTTTAATATCTGAGATGTAATTCTGTCAGAATCGTAACCTCCTCTGTTTAGTGGAATTAGAGCAGCTCTTATCACATCCCTGCTTATGGGAGTGACTTGTGTGTTTCCATGGCCTGACTCTATCACAGTGCATGTAGTGGCTTTTTCAGCTATAGCAACAGAAAGAGGCTGGGGTATTATTGTAACAGCTTTTATAAGACCTCTTCCATGTTCCTCATTTACCTCTTTATGGATCTCAAACATCCTCTCGTACATGTAAGTTGGTGATTGAGCTGCTAGAGCAACTACAACGTAAAAACCATCAAAAGGCCTTCCGCTTGGATCATATTTTCCAGGATAGTACTTTTCAAGTGTGTACTTAATTATCTTTTTGACAATCTTCCAACCTCGCTCATCATCTCTTGCTATTACACCATTTCTCATGGGATAATAGAGTCTAGATAGATCGGCTTTTGATTCCAAGTACTCCGATACAGCAGGTCCTACTATAACTTCCTCAGCAGCAAGACCTCTTATCTCCGCTGATATTTTGGAAATCTTGGGAAAATATCCTCTATTTTCTATGAAATCTGGGTACTTTCCCCTCCATATGGGGCCAAATTTAACCAAACTGGTGCCGAAATCCAGAGCAAATACAGGTCTAATTACAACCCCCAAGCTTACACCTCTGCTTCCGTGAATCTATAGAGGGAGGATATATCAACTTTGTTGGTCCTGTTTATCTTAACACCTTCCCTCTCTAAGATCTTTCTCTTCAAGTCCACTCCATAAGAGTACCCTCCAAGGCTCATATCACTTCTTATCACTCTATGGCACGGAATAATCAAAGGAAAAGGATTCATACCCATTATCCTTCCTATAGCTCTTGGGTTCATCTTAAAAAATTTGCCTAGTTCCCCATAAGTACAGACCTTTCCACGAGGGATCCTCAACAGAGAGGTAAGAACACTCCAATTTGGGGTCTCGATGAGGATGTTAAGATCAACAGAAACGGGCTTTCCCATGAATAAATCAAATATAGACTCGGCTACTCTTCTTGCTCTCTCCTGAATGCGAGGATCCACCTCACCATGAAACTTCTTGATATCATAGTTTCTTTTCAGATAGAAAATTGCTTTATCCCAGCTGTCAAGAGGCAAAGTGTTGCAAAAAAGTTTTCCCTCTCTGAACACCATTCCCACAAAGAATTTATTTACCTCTTCGATCACAATGTATTCTTGCGACCTCACAGAAGAGAACTGCAAATGTAAGTTAAAAATAGGTGTTTTTTATGATAGAAATTGATGGGAGCTATGGCGAGGGAGGTGGGTCCCTCTTTAGATATTCCCTCGCCTTGTCAGCTCTCTCAGGGATACCCGTAAAAATCAAGAATATAAGGGCTAAAAGAGATCCTCCTGGCCTAAAACCTCAACATCTAGCTGCAGCCAAGGTGTTGGCTGAGATATCTAGCGCAAAAGTAAGTGGTCTAGCAATAGGATCTACTACTGTTGAGTTTATTCCTGGAGAAGTAAGAGGTGGAAGGTACAAATTTGATGTGGGTACTGCAGGAAGCGTCTCACTTATAATACAGGCGGTTTTACCTGTTGCGATCAGGGCAAATTCTCCCATAGAATTGGAGCTTATAGGTGGTACGGATGTGAGGATGGCGCCTCCAGTTGATTATATGAGAAACGTATTTCTTAAAAATTTATCTCTTATAGGAATAAATGTAGAGCTACAGCTGATTAAGAGGGGTCATTATCCGCGGGGCGGAGGAAAGGTGTTTCTCAGGATAAATCCAATTTCAAAGATAAAAAATATAGAGATGGTAAGACTTGGCGAGATAAGGAAAGTAGGGGGATTAGCCCATGCAGTAAGACTCAGAAAGGACATTGCTGAGAGAATTGCATTATCTGCTACAAAAATTCTTAAAAACGAAGGATTTAACCCTGAGATCGGCGTGGAATGGTCAGAGGATGGCCATCTTGGTCCAGGGGCTGGAATAACAGTGTGGGCAGAGTCCAATAGCACAATAGGAGCAGATTCTCTTGGTGAAAGAGGGAAACCGAGTGAAATAGTAGGAAAGGAGGCAGCATTAAAACTAATTGATGAGATAAGAACAGGAATGGCTTTTGACAGGCATACAGGGGACATGTTAATACCCTATCTTGCGATATCTAGTGGAAGATCAGCTATTGGGGTGTCCAATCTGACGCTTCATGCAATATCAAACATATGGCTATGTGAGAAATTCTTTAATATAAAATTTGATATAAAGGGGGAAAAAGATAAGCCCTGTGTAATTGAGGTTGTTGGGAAAGGGATCTAATCTTGAACGACGAGCTTGAATTTATTGTAGAGGAGATCTCAAGAAAATCAGGTAAAAGTAAGGAAGAGATATGGAATATGGTAAGAAAGTATGTAGCTGAATATGATGGAATATTGAGAGAAGATGGAGCTGTCTACTTGGTTGCTCATGATCTTGGGGTGAAATTAGAGCAGAAAGCGGAGAAAATAAAGGGACCTGAGATAATCCCACTGGAAAAAGTAGTTCCTGGAATGAGAAGGGCGATGATAAGAGGAAGGATAATTAGGATGATCGGCGTGGTGCCATATATTTCTAGGGATGGGGAAGAAACCGAAAGAGCTGAATTTTTCATATCAGACGGAAAGAAAACTGCAAGAGCTGTTGTCTGGAGTAAAGGCATAGTTGACAGAATAAAGAAGGGGGAAATCCAAGAAGGGGATGTGGTAATGATATCCAGAGCAAGAATAGGAAGAAGAGGGGAAGAGATCTCCATAAATATCGACTCTGAAAGCGAGATAAATGTGCTAGAAGGAGAATTTCCTGAATATCCAACTCCATCAGCTAGAATCTTATCGGTAGCTGAGATTTTATCTGAAGAATTTCCTCTCCCTGAAGTTGATGTAAGAGGGATATTATCAAATATATTTCAGCCAGCAGAATTTTCTAAGAAGGACGGGGAAACTGGAAGAAGGGTGACTCTTACTCTCAGGGATGAGAAAACCGGAGATGAGATAAGAGTGGTCTTCTGGAATGAAAAAGTAGATCTTCTGTCTGGTGTGCAAATTAACAGTCCAGTTGTACTGAAGAACATGAGAATAAGAGAAAGAAACGGATCCATAGAACTGCACTCAACAGCTCTGACAGAAGTTTTCGTGGAAGGTCCTCAGACAAGTGGCTTTTTCAAAGGGGAGATAATTTATTTATCAAAAATAAGGGATATGGCTTTAAGAAACGGTTCCAAGAAAATGCTGTACTTTATAATAAAAAAGAATGGAGAGCTATTGCCAGGCAGAGCTTGGGATGATGCAGCAGAGATGCTATCTAGGACAAGAGTTCCGTGCCTCGTCGAGATTAAAGATGCATATACAGTAAAATTGGGAGATAGAGATTTTCTATCGATAGATAAAGGTTCCAAGATTAGAATTATAGAGAGTAGAACAGAAAGTGGTGCTTTTATGGATTACTCGACTGCAAAAGGTATTATATACACGAAGACTTCGATATCCGAAGCTATTGGAGGTCTTGTTGAAGTGAGGGGTCTTGTGAGCTACGTGGGAGATATATTCATAAGATGGTATTGCGAAAAGTGCGGAGAAAGAGTTGAAAGAGAGTACGGAAAGTTCATATGTCCCAATTGTGGTGATACTACAGGTCTTCCGAGACCAAGTTTAACCATATTTATAGATGATGGAACCGGAGTTGCAAAAGCGGTAATAACAGGAAAGGATGTGGAACAGGTAGTGAAGAAGTCTGTTGAAGAAATGCTAGAGGAAATAGACATGAAAGGGCTAGAACTAGACAGGTACTCTCCTGATGATCTGAGGAATAAGCTCAATGGAGAGGAGGTAATTGTTAGAGGGTCGGCAAGGATAGGAAATGACGGTGTACCGAGAATAATAGTAGAGGAGATGGAAGCTCCTAGGGTGGAATATGAGATATCCTTTCTGACAAACAGGGTCAGGAATATGATTACTGAGCTATCGAAGGGAGGCGATAGATTTGACCAGAGTGATAGTGGAGAACAGGGAGCCTGAGGAAATATTCTTAGGACTGAGATCTAGGGGGATATGGGCCGAGAAAAGGCAATTTGAGCCAGGGGACTACATTTTAGGAAATGATACATGTATAGAGAGAAAAACTGTTAGAGATTTTCTATCCTCTATTTATGATGGAAGGCTCTTTAATCAGGTAAAGCGAATGAGAGAACTATATAAAAAAGTAGTCCTTATAGTAGAAGGAGATCTCCTCGGGCTAGACGGGAGGGAGAAGAAGATACTGTATTCAGCTATCTCCAGAATCATAGCGGAGGGAATATCGGTTGTAAACACTCCTGACAGGGATGCAACAGTAGAATTCATTGCATCTTTAGCCGAGAAGAGACAGAAAGAAGGCTTACAGTCCATAACAGCTAGAAGAAAGGGAAGGGTGGAGGAGAAAGAGAGAACTTTGTTCATTCTTCAAGGATTTCCTGGGATAGGGCCAAAACTATCAGAAAAACTTCTAATAAAATTTGGATCCCTAAAAGGAGTTTTTAATGCGAGCTATGGGGAACTAAAAAGCATCCTAGGAGAGAAAAAAGCAAGGGCATTTGTTGATACTCTTGAAAAAAGATTTATCAGGAAGGAGGAGGAAAAAATCACGGATTTATCCTTGTAGGAGTCCTTGGGAATGGAACAACATCTCTAACGCTATCAGCGCCGCTTATCCATCTAGCTGTTCTCTCTATCCCCAGTCCAAATCCTGCATGAGGGACTGTTCCATATCTTCTCAAGTCTATGTACCACTTATAGCTCTCAGGATCCAAGTTTTCCTCCTTTATTCTAGTCAGCAACTCGTTCAGATCATCGATCCTCTGTCCTCCCCCGACTATCTCTCCTATACCCTCTGGTGCCAGAAGATCTGCACACACAACCTTTCTCGGATCCTCTTGATATATCTTATGGTAAAATGCTTTTGCTGTTTTTGGATAATGAGTGACAAATACAGGAAGGTCAAACTCAAGAGATATAGCCCTTTCAGCTTCTGCTCCTAAATCCTCCCCCCATTCTATCCTCACTCCTTTTCTCTTAGCTATCTCTATCGCTTCATCGTATGTTATCCTTGGGAATCTCCCTGATGGAGGTTCAAATTTCCTCTTTAATATGCTCAGCTGATCTGCAGCTCTCTCGCATACTTTCTCCACAGCATATTTAAGTGAGTTTTCGACTATATCCATCATAGAATTTAAATCTGCCCACGCCATCTCGGCTTCTAGATGCCAGAATTCAGTTAAATGTCTCTTGGTTCTAGATTTTTCTGCCCTAAAACTCGGTTGTATTGTGTAGACATTGTCAAAAGAGAAAATCATTGCTTCTAAGTAGAACTGAGAGCTTTGAGTTAGATAGGCCTTCTTCCCAAAATAGTCCACCTCAAATAAGGTCGCTCCTCCTTCAACAGCTGTTCCAACAAAAGTGGGAGCCTCAACTCTAGTGAATCCATGGGAATTGTACCATTCCTCAAATGCTTTTATTAGCTCACTTCTTATCCTCAAAAAAGCCTGGGTCTTCCTTCCTCTTATATGAAGGTGCCTGTTATCAAATAAAAATTTCTTCCCCACACCTGGTTTTATTGGGAACTCCTCAGCATATCCGACAACTTTCAAATCCTCTGCTTCTATTTCCAGTCCGTTTGGAGCTCTTTTATCCAATTTTACTTTGCCAGAAACAATTACAGAACTCTCCATGCTGAGTTTTCTTGCTTCCTTCATTTTTTCCTTTCCTATTCTGTCTTCTCTGAAGACAACTTGTATAACTCCAGTTGAATCTCTCAGTATGATAAAGGTGAGTCCTCCTAGTTCCATCTTCTTTCTAACCCATCCAGCCAGTTTGACCTCTGATCCAGCCAGTTTATCCGTGATTTCATCTATATAGTGGGATCTAGCAAGCCTTATCCTCTCGCTCATAGGATCCCTTACGGGGTCAAAGTATAAATCTGTTTCTAACAAGTAGCAGAGGGTGCCTTCATGTTTGATATAAGGAGAATAGTAGAAACCGCTAACAGAAATGGGTTCATCAATGTGATAAAGGAACCTGTTAATGTTATACATGGAATCTCATATCATCTAAGACTTCTAGATGGAAAAGGACCTGTTTTGTTTGAGAAGCCAGTAATGCCGGATGGAAAAGAGAGCAAATTCAGAGTTTTAGGAGGAATAGCAAATAATAGGACATTTATCAAGCTGCTCTTGGGTCTTAGTACAGAAAGGGATATCTCTAAGAGGATATTGGAAGCAATAAGCTCAGGAATAAAACCTATAGAGGTAGAAAAAACAGAAGCTCCTGTTATGCGAAATTCTGTAGAGGGAGATAGGGTGGATATAGGTAATCTATTGCCTATCCTGAAGCACTACAGTGGGGAACCATCTAGATACATAACAGCAGGTATAATTATAGCATATGATAATGAAAACAAGATATTCTCAGCATCGTACCATAGAATGATGCTCATCTCCAAAAATATTCTTACATTAAGAATAGTTGAGGGAAGAAAACTTTACAAACTTGTAAAAAGAGCTGAAAAGAACGGAAAAGATCTAAAGGTTGTGGTATCCATAGGCTCAGAGCTAGGTCTTATCATAGCAGCTGCTACTCCAGCCGAGGACAAAGACAGGGTGGAAATAGCAGGCTCAATACAGGGAGATCCTATATCTATTGTTAGAGAGGAGGATCTGGCAATACCTGCCTTCTCGGAGATTGTCTTGGTTGGGAGGATAATACCTTGGGATCTAAGGGAGGAGGGGCCATTTTATGAGATAATAGGGAAAGATATAATAAGAAAGCAACCGATTTTAACTATTGATAGGGTTCTTTACAGAGATGAGGCTATATATCAAGCTATACTTCCTGCTAGCAAGGAACATGAGATGTTAATGGGACTTCCAGTGGAGGCAGTTATATTCGACTCGGTTAGTAGATACTGCGATGTCACTGGAGTATCTATGACCCCTGGAGGATTTGGATGGCTTGAAGCAGCGATAAGCATAAGAAAGAATTTCGAAGGTCAGCCTGTTATGGCGGCAATTGCGGCGATAAATGCCCACAGAAGCCTCAAGAGAATTATTATAGTGGATGATGACATTGATGTATATAACTATGAAGAAGTAATGAGAGCTATCAACCAAAGAGCTCATGTTCCCGATGATTATATATTTATAAAGGGTGCTAGAGGATCAACTTTAGATCACAGTAACATAAGGTACATGGAGATTAATGGAAGGCAGGTTCCTGTGGCGCTGCCTCAATCCAAACTGATAATAGATGCGACAATAAAGGGTCCTAAAGAGCTTTATGAGAGACCAATAATTCCTAAATAAATAGATTTAATAAGATCAGGATTATAAAAAACTTTGGCCGTTAATTATTGGAATTATTTTTTCTAATTTTCTTGCGCAGGCACGAAAAATCAGTCATTTATTAGTTACATGATCCTTTAAAATTTTTGTATCCTTGTACAACTAATATAAAGTATGGGGAGTACTTAACCCAGTGCAGAAAACTTATATCCTCCAGAAGTAGGAATGCTTGTGGCAGGAAAAGCAGTAACGGTGATGGTAAAAACAGAGATACACGATCATTCCAACTATCTAATAAGAATGGAAATTCTAAATGAACTTCTTGAGGCCCTAGGATATAATGTAGCTTACAGAATGATACAGACTAGAAGCAAGCCAGCAGTGGATTATCTTCTCGGCAGAGGAAAGCTTGAGGAACTGAAGGACAAGGTTAAGGCGATAGATCCCGATATAATTGTATTTTACAACACCCTAACAAGTAAGCAAAAGTGGAACTTGGAGAAAGCCTTGAGAGCTGAGGTTCTGGATAGATACGATGTCGTTCTGAGGATATTCAATGAGACATCCAGAGACATACTATCTAAACTTCAGATACAATTGGCTGAGCTGAGAAAATCCTTTCCATACATAAAACTACAAGCTGCAATGAAATTCAAGAAGACAAGGGCAGGATTCAAAGGAGGCGGAGAGTATGCTTATCATAAACAAATAAATGCAGTTCAGAAGAGGATAAAGATACTCAAGAATAAGATAGAGAAAATAAAGGAGGCAAGAATGCTCGAAATAGAGAAAAGAAAAAGCAGAGGAGATAAGATAGCCGTGCTTGTGGGACACTACAACGCTGGAAAGACAACTCTTTTTAACAAACTAACAGGTCTTAATAGGCCGGTTGGACCACTTCCCTTTACTACTCTCTCAAGCAAGTATGCAAAGGTTGGAGATAATCTATTGATAGTCGATACAATAGGATTTGTTGTAGATCAGGATCCAAGGCTTATATCCTCCTTTGAGATAAACCTATTGGATATTCTGAACTCAGATATTGTTGTGCTTGTGATAGATTCCTCTGATAAATGGGCTAAGTTCCAACTTAAGCTAAAGGAAGTGCTCAGAATTCTCGATAGCATAGGAGTGGCGAGAGAAAAGATAATTCCTGTTTTGAATAAATCTGATCTAATGAGCCCGGAGGAACTGGAATGGAGGTCAATAGAGCTTAAAAAAGCTGGTTTCGATAGAATAGTTGCCATATCGGCTGAAAAAGAGATGGGAATAGATTTGCTTGTTGATGAGATTAGGAAAGCTCTTAGAAAAGAACAGATAGAGCTGGCAAAAATCTGAGATTTATTATTCCATTTATGAAACAAAAATCAAAAACAAAATATTTTTATCTCTATCTTCTTCGCTATATGCGGTGATATTTAGTGAACAAAGGGCAGAAGTTTGTTCTATCTGTGATGTTAGGAGCTCTTGGAAATGTGCTTGGCTTTTCTTCGCTTGAGCTTCTAACGTTGATTCATCCACAAATAGCTTTGGATCTGTCCCACATAGGGACATTCCTCTCAGCTGGTATGCTAGGTCCTATTTACGGAGGCCTTACCGGTATCATAGTGTCTGTATCCCCATACATAAGATTTGGGCTCCAAGGTGCATACGGACCGTTATTCGGTCTTTTGATCTTTCCGGGAAAGGCTCTCACTGGTATATTTTCATCTATATTAATGAGAAAAATTAGGCCATTTACAGCTATAGTGATTGGATATGTGCCAGAGTCGATTTTTACCTATTTAACCATGGCTATATGGGCTCCGGTCTTTATTCCTGGAATCTCACAATATGTAACCGAAACTGTTATATTAATGATTCTTCTCAAGGCTTGGGCGGAAATACTGGTACTAGCTGCTGTAACAGAGCCTCTTTTGAGGAATTTATGTAAGAAACACCTAATCGAGTGTTATTGTGAGTGTCGATGAAGTTGTGATATATAATGCATTAGTATAGATTTATATATTAATTTTGCTATAGTAAATGAATCATCTCTCCTTCCCGGGCAGGGAGAGAACTCAACGAAATCCATCGATATCACATCGAACTTCTCGAAAATAGCTTTAAGGAAAGCTATGGCATCCCTGTAAGAGATACCACCCGGTTCAGGATATCCAACACATGGTATCACAGAGGGATCTATAACATCTACATCAAAGCTCAGATGGGCTTTCTTCCCCTCTATGTTATCTAGAACTTCTAAATCGTCAGTAGATCTGATAAGAACTATTCTGCTGTCATTTCTAGCAAAAACAGCTTCCTCCAACTCCATGGTTCTCACGCCTATCAAAATTGCTTTCTCAATAGTAGGGAGATCGAGGACTCTTCTAGTCACGCATGCATGACTCAGCCTTGACCCATTGTACTCATCATACAAGTCTGCATGGGCGTCCATTGTTATGTAGATACAAGCCCCATGCATGGACGATGCTCTTGAAGAAGCTATTGAAATAGAGTGATCCCCCCCTATAAGTACTGGAACTTTACCGTGCGAAAGGACATCTGATATAACATCCTTAACTAAATCCAAATTTTTCGCAATCTCTGCTGTAGGTTCTATTTCTTCCATCGTATATATAGAGTCCAAGGTCAAGCCCAAATCTATATCATATAGATCTATGTGTCTAGATGCCTCTATAATGGCAAGAGGACCAAATCTAGATCCGACCCCCCATGAAGAACCTATGTCCATGGGTGCCGGTATTATCACGTATTTTGACTGATCATAGTCTGAATCTATGTTGAGAAATCTCAGATAAGTCATTTATACCCCATGATACCTCTGAAAAGTAATATTTAGCTTTTCACCATTTGGTTCCGCAAAGTTTTTATGTAGGGCTTCTGTTAGTTAGTCAACCATAGCTAGTCGAGAGGTGATTCTATGGCAGCACGTGTTGGAGTTCCCATGACCGAGAGGATTCTAGAATTTTTAGATCAGAAGAGTCCGGGACTTAGGTCCTCTGTCTGGAAGATATATTATCCCATGAGGGATAATGAGCCAATAGAAGTAAGTGTAAAGCCTGGTTCATTGCAGGGAGGAACAATGGAGCTTCTCTTTGAGAACAAGAAATTGCTGGTGTTCGAGGAAAACCTCCCGCCAGAGAGACCAGAAAGAGGGCCAAGAGGAGGCTCTTACTGAGCCTATCTCAATATTTTTCTCAATCTTTATTCTATTGTTTCTCTTCTTGGTGATCTCTTCATTATTGAACCTGATAAGACTTTTTGCTGAAGGGAAAAATGTAAATATTTTTACTTCTTCATTCTAGGGGGGATGTTTGGGCCTATCAAAGGAGCTTGTTCTTCCGATATCCAAGCCTTCTAGAGGAGCTTCTGGAAAAACAGGGACTTGGAGGGTCTTTAAACCCGTAATAGACCTTCAGAAATGTGTTAAATGTTGGCAATGCTGGCTTCTATGTCCAGAAGAGACAATACTCGCTGACGATGTTCCTACAGTGGATTATGATTACTGCAAGGGATGCGGTGTATGTGCTAAAATCTGTCCTGCAAAGGCTATAACTATGGTGGAGGAGAGAGAATGAAGGAGAAAGGAATGTGGGAGCTGATAAATGCTAATGAAGCTGCAGCTCATGCAGTTAGATTGGCAAGGGTAAAAGTGATTCCGATATATCCAATAACTCCTCAAACAATGATAGTTGAGGTGATAGAAGAGTTCATAGCGAAGGGCTTGATGACTGCTGAGTACATAAGAGTTGAAAGTGAGCACAGTGCTATGGCTGCAGCCATAGGAGCGTCCTCGGCAGGTGTTAGGACCTTTACAGCAACAGCTAGTCAAGGATTGCTTTATATGCATGAGGTACTTCACTGGGCAGCTGGATCCAGGCTTCCTATAGGGATGGCTGTGGTAAATAGGGCCGTTGGACCGCCATGGAACATTCATGCGGATCATCAGGATGCTATATCGCAGAGGGATACAGGATGGATGGAGTTCTTCGTCTCGTCCTCTCAGGAGGCATTGGATTCCATATTGATAATGTACAGGGTAGCCGAGAACAATAGAGTGCTTCTGCCCTTCATGGTGTGTATGGACGCCTTTATCCTCAGCCATACCCATATGCCTGTTAACATACCAGATCAGGATGATGTTGATTACTTCCTGCCAGAGTATAGACCACCTCATTGGTCTCTCGACCCAGATAATCCGGTTGACATGGGAAATCTAACCATGCCAGAGGAGGAGTATATGGAAATGAGGTGGTCTATAGAAAGAGGGATGAAAAACGCCAGAGAGGTGTTCAAAGAGGCAGCAGACAAGTTTTATGAGATTTTCGGAAGGCGATACGAAATGGTTCATTGCTACAAAGTAGATGATGCAGAGCACATTATCATTGCATCAGGCACTCTTGCTTCCGAAGCCGAGGTGGCTGTCGATAGCATGAGAAAAGATGGAAGGAAAGTAGGTTTGTTGAAAATAGGTTTATTTAGGCCATTTCCGCAAGAAGAAACGAGAACCATACTATCGAAAGCTAGAACCTTGACCGTGATAGACAGAAGCTATTCCTTCGGATACGGAGGCCCTCTGGCAATGGAAATAAGATCTGCTCTCTATAATTTAGATGAGAGACCTAAGCTAGTATCCTATGTAGCAGGTCTCGGCGGGAGGGATGTCACTTACAAGGATATAGAGAAAATGGTCCTTCACAGCGAAAAAGAGGAAGGAAAGAATATGATAACCTACTGGTACGGTCTTAAAGAGAGAGTGAGATCGTCAGGATTTGAGGAGGTGATATAATGCCCCTAACAGTTAAGGATTTGATGAAAATGGAGGGTGCGTATCTTCCAGGGTCAGCAGCCTGTCCCGGATGCGGTTTAAGTCTTTCTTTTAGAATTGCATCCAGAGTTCTAGGAAAAAACACGGTGTATGTAGTGCCTGCCTGTTGCTTTTCAGTTGTACAGAGTCCTATGCCTCTCACTTCGATAAAAGCCCCTATCCTGAATATAGCGTTTGCAGCAGCAGCTGCTGCTGCAAGCGGGATAAAAAGAGCCTATGAAACTCTAAATAAGGATATAAATGTGGTTGTATGGGCTGGAGATGGAGGAACTGCGGATATAGGGCTTCAGGCGCTTTCAGGTGCGGCTGAGAGGAATGAAGATATAATATACGTTTGCTATGACAATGAGGCATATATGAACACAGGCATACAGAGGTCCGGTGCAACACCAAAGGGTGCTTGGACCAGAACTACCTTAAAGGGAAAGGAGGAGCCAAAGAAGAATGTTCCGATGATAGTGGCTGCGCATAAAGTCCCATATGTTGCGACTGCTAGTGTAGGATATCCTTTTGATCTGATAAGAAAGTTTGAGAAAGCTTCAAAGATAAAGGGCTTCAGATATATACACCTGCTTTCTCCTTGTCCTCCCGGCTGGGGCATAGACTCCAGTATGACAGTTGATGTAGCCAAGCTTGCAACAGATACTTATTTCTTCCCATTATATGAGATTGAAAATGGAAAGCTCAGAGTTACGGTCAAACCTCCAAAAAAGAGACCTCTAAAAGATTATCTCTCAATCCAAGGAAGATTTAGGCATTTGTCTGATGAAGAAATAGAAAAGATGGAGAAAGAGGCTATTGATTGGTGGAACCGTCTGCTTGAGATGGAGAAAATGGAGAGTATTCTGTGAGAACATCCTTCTTTTTCCTCTTCACTCTTTTTATAGTGCCTAAGATGATAAATATTATAGATATATCTATCACTAGACCAAAAATATCTGTAAATATGCAAATATATGAGTACTCTTTGGCCATGTCAGTATTTCCGATCTCGACTGCTCTTTCAGCTTCTGCTAGGTAGGAGTTGGAAGCAAAATTAAGGGGGTTTATTGGAGATAGCATTGATGTGAGAGTCCTCGCATAGGTTAATTCCTTTATCTCTGCCCTTATTGGGAAACCCATAGACTGGAACTCTTCTCTCAGGTCTTTCCCAGCAGCTTTGCTTAAATAGTATATAAATCCAGATAGATCGCTAACTCTAACACCTTCGCCCTTTATTATATGAAAGAAATTCCTGTACAAATCAACACCACCATTTTCATCCCCTACTGTCTTTATGACATACAAGGATGCTGCATAGTATAAATCCGGATTTATAGGAAGTCCCCCTCCGCTCCAGCTAGCAACAAATCCCACCTTACCTCCTGTCCTGTTTACGAGCTCACTTAACGAACTAAACTCCTCTTTTCCGGCATCAGGATAACCTATTCTTTTAGCAATATATGAGGCTAGGTAATCTGCTAGACCCTCGTGCGCCCATCTTAGGCTCACATCCAAGCCAGAATACCACATGTACTGGTGAAGCATCTCGTGTATCATAACCTGTGGTAGCTCATATGGTACCATTCTGAGGAGTATTATGTTGAGAGTTATGTTGCCAGCGGATATTATATCGTATGAGCTCTTCAAGTTTGTGTATCCAAGCGTTCCGAGGCCGCTTATATCGCTTGGGATGGAGAACCTGAGCACAATGTTAAGCTCATTGCTCGTATCTGTTATATTTTTTATATATGGCAATGCTTTATCATATATATAAGTTAAATTATTTATTATATCAGAATATCTTTTTGGTATCTCTATTCTCAGGCCTCCTTGGCTATAGTTCAGCAGGGAAGCTTCTCTTTTTGTCCTGAAGGTTATCATTACTCTCATAAAATTGGATGAGAAATTGCTATAAGAAAGCAGAATCCAACTTGAATTTTTTGTACTATAATATTCTTCTGGATAGGAATATACTATCCCGAAGTCGCTCGGCAAGTAGACTAAAACACGACAATCGGTCTGTGGGCTAAATCCAATCTGAGTTGAGTAAAACATTCCATTCGGTTCTATTATCATCGCCCCGTACTTATAGCTCCAGTTCAACTCAAGAATAGTGCCAGGAGAATATGAGAACGAGAAGTTTTCGTAAAAATAGAATTTCTCACCTGATGTCGTGTAAGCATCCTTTAAACTTGAACTAATGTTTCCCCTTACCAATCTCACAGTGTAGTTCTCAAACTTTGGCACGAGGAACCAGCTTATTCCCCCGCTTTCTGAGGAGAATCTGTAAATTATGTCTGTCAATCCGCTTTCATGCACGATGAAAGTGTAGGTAAGACTGGGTCTATCGTCTCCTTTTACTTCAGCAAAAGGTATGAGAAGTAGCAAGAGGACTAGTACATAGATCTTAGACATATGGCATGACCCTCATCGTTATATTTAATCTCCTCCTTTATAACCTATGGAGAGCATATTAGTGAGGAATCTCTCCATAGTGATCACTCAAGATGGCAGAAGGAGGATACTGAAGGATGTGGATATATACGTAGAGGATGGGATTATCTTAGAAGTAGGGACAGTCAAGAGAAGTGCTGATATAGTGCTGGATGGAAGAGGAAAGGCGGCACTGCCAGGGCTGATAAATACCCATACTCATATACCCATGAACCTCTTTAGGGGCGTTGCAGACGATATGAAACTGTTTGAGTGGCTCAATGAGAAGATATGGCCTATGGAGAGGAAATTAACCCCGGATCACGTTGAAAAAGGGGCTTTACTTGGAATGCTTGAGGCTTTGAGGACGGGAACAACAACAATATTCGATATGTACTTTTTTGAGGAGAGAATAGCAGAGGCAGCTGAGAGGATAGGAATAAGAGCCCTGCTCTCATCCTCTATAATAGACGGAGAGACTCCCGAAACTAAAAACTGGAGAGAAGCGCTAAATGTAGCTGAGAACTTCGTTAAGAAGTGGAAAGGAAAAAGCAAAAGGGTAATACCATCTTTTGGTCCTCATGCCCCGTACACAGTAGGTCCAGAGGCTATGGAGGCCACTGCTGAAGCTGCAAGTAGGTATAATGTTCCGGTGCACATACACCTATCTGAAGATAGCAGGGAGGTAGAGCAGATAAAGCACACGTATGGAGTTGGACCAATAGAATATGCTGAAATTCATCGAGTTTTAGACTTAAAAACAATAGCTGCACATGTAGTCTGGCCTTCAGATGAGGAGATTGAGATATTAAGGAGAAAAAAGGTGTTGGTATCTCATAATCCCGTAAGTAACATGAAAACAGCGGCTGGAGTGGCTCCAATTCCAAAGATGCTCTCTCATGGAGTGTTAATAGGACTTGGAACAGATGGGGCTGCTAGCAACAACATCTTAGATATGCCAGAAACAATGAAGCTAGCTGCATTAATACATAAAGCTGTCAATAGGGATCCTACATTGATAAAAGCACAAGATGTGATCGATATGGCGACCATAAACCCTGCAAAAGCTATGAACCTAGAAATTGGTTCGATAGAAGTGGGAAAGAGGGCTGACATTGTGATAATAGATCTAAAGAAACCATGGTGGCGGCCCATTCACTCCCCAATTTCCCATTTAGTTTACTCCTTCAGATCAACCGATGTGACGCATGTCATAGTGGATGGCAGATTGGTAATTGAAGAAGGTCACCTTAAGACAATGGATGAAAACGAAATAATGGAGAACGCAGAAAAAGCTGCTATGGATCTCCTAGAGAAAGCTGGTGTAAGGAGCTTTCTCTCAGAATAAGCTCAGCATAACTTTCTTTTACAAAATTTTTTAAATTTAAAAATTTAGCTACCTCTTGGCAATCATCTCCCTCTATCTCGATATATTCACCCAACCCTTTAACATCATCTAGGAAAATAAGGCTTTTCCATGGATAGACCCGCATTACTATTCTATGTTTCTCGACAACAGCCCTGATTTTAATTCCCCTTGATGATAAAAACTCAATAAGTGCTTTTTCATCCCTGATATCCTCATTTAAGTATATTCCGGCCATTTTTAGAGCTAGTACAGACTCCTCTGATCCCAGCTCTCCTTCTATTTCCTCTCTCTCTTTGTACACATTACCGAGCCTTCTCGGTCCCTTATACGTTATGAACAGAGATTCGTTCTCCTTCCTTATTCTTAAAAGCGAGTCCTCTTTTAAAAGCCTCATATCATCATAGTCGAGAATTAGATCTACTTGATAGATCTCTTTTATGAATGAGAAATTTACCCCCCGACTCTTCAATATCCCAACGAATTCATCATGTGGCATCTTAACTTTTATCTCCTTTTCAACAGCCAAGCTATCCCTCTTTATATGCGGGGGGTGGGATTTGAACCCACGAACCCCTAAGGGAGCGGATCTTAAGTCCGCCGCCTTTGTCCTGGCTTGGCTACCCCCGCAAGTATTGTCAAGTATACATCACGCTTGGTATATAAAGAGTTTGTCTTTATATTTGCTAGAAAGAACATCATTCGGTGCATGAGATGAGCGGAAGCTCAGACTCAGTTATGGCGGTTGTCGATGATGAGATAATGGCAATGGCATTTGAGATGGTGGGAATAAGAGCTATCGTCATAAAAGAGACGAGAGAGCTTTTCAGGTTTTTCAAGGAGGAGCAAAATCTGCCCTTGGTTATTTTTGTGAATGAGAGGGTTGCTGAAAAAATAGCACCCGTAAGAATGGATCTTATAAATAGAGGGAGGATAACTCCTGTATTTGCAGTGGTACCTGATATGGAAGGTTCCAGAGGAATCAGGTTAAATGAGCTAAAATCTTATCTAGCCAGAGCAATAGGCTCATCTGAGGTGGAGATATGAGGTGATGTCATGCCTAGACTTGTAGAAGTACTGATGGATGCCGAAAAAAAATCCTCGAATATGGTGGAAGAGGCAAAGAGAAGAGCAGAAGAGATAATAGAGGAGGCAAAAAAGGAGGCAGAGAGAATAATAGAAGAAGCAAGAAGGGCTCAGGTGAAGATCGATCATTCGACTAATTCTGATATTGACTCGATAGTGGAAGAGGCAAAAAAGGAGGCAGAGAGAATAAAGAAGATGTTAGACATGAGAATAAATGATGTGCTAGATATACTGGTTCGGGAGGTGATCTTCGGTGAGTGAGGAAGGGGCTGAAGTCATAGTCAATGCAATTCTCAGCATGGCAAAGAGAAGAGCAGAAGAGATAATAGAGGAGGCAAAAAAGGAGGCAGAGAGAATAATAGAAGAAGCAAGAAGGGAGGCAGAGAGAATAATGATGGCTAAGAGGGAAAAAGCAGAAAGAGAAGCTGCAGAAGAGGCTATGAGAAGAAAAAGCGTTGCTGAAATAGAGGCTAAGAAAATATTAATGGAGGCTAAAAAGAGCATTCTAAGAGAAATAGAGGCTAGAATAGAAGAAGAACTGGCAAAAATCTCGGATGGGAAGGGAAAAATAAACTACGAGGAAGTGCTCGAGAGATATATTAAAGAGGGCATTAATGTGCTTGGAAGTAAAGTTGTTTATGTGGCATCTAGAGAGAAGGACAAGGAAATGATCAAAAAGATAAGTGAAAGAATCTCTAAAGAGATGAACGTGGAGATAAGGCTGGATGATAGGAGCATCCAATCCTTGGGAGGAGTGATCATGAGAAATGAAGATGATTCCATAAGATTTTATGGAACTTTTGAGGGGAGGCTTAGAGACTACTTTGACAGAAATCAGAGGAGGATACTAGATATGATATTGGGAGGGAGCTAGATGGAGGAGGTATTTGCAAAGGGAGAGATACTCCACATAAGAGGTCCTGTCGTTTTTGCAGAGAATCTAAAAGGAGCTAAAATAAGAGAGGTAGTGCTTGTTGGAGAAGAAAGGCTGATCGGGGAGATAGTTAAGGTAGAGGGAGATGTAGCAGTAATTCAAGTTTATGAGCCGACGGGCGGACTTAAGCCTGGAGAACCTGTTGAAAGAACAGGAGAGCCACTTTCAGCGGAACTAGGACCTGGTTTACTTGGATCTGTTCTTGATGGTCTCGGAAGACCTCTAGAAGCTGTGGCAGAGATAGCCGGAGGGCCATTTATAACAAGAGGGATAAAAGTTCCCACGCTTCCAAGAGACAAGAAGTGGACGTTTAAGCCTGTTGTGAAAAAAGGAGATACAGTGGAGGATGGAGACGTACTGGGAACTGTGAGGGAAGGAGCGATAGATCACAAAATAATGGTTCCTCCGAGGACGGGAAGATGCAAAGTAACTGAAATAGCTAGCGAAGGAGATTATACTGTTGAGGAAGTGATAGCTACTCTTGAAAGGGCAGGGAGAAAAGTTGACCTGAAGATGTATCATAAATGGCCTGTGAGATACCCTAGACCATTTAAGGAAAAGTTAGAGCCAGTGGAGCTTCTTCTTACAGGACAAAGAGTTATAGATACTTTCTTTCCGATAGTAAAGGGAGGCACTTCTGCTGTTCCAGGAGGATTTGGTACCGGAAAGACAGTAACTCTTCATCAGATCTCGAAGTGGGCTGATGCTGATGTGGTAGTTTATGTAGGCTGTGGTGAAAGAGGTAATGAGATGACAGATCTTCTTCATACATTTCCAAAGCTGATAGATCCAAAAACCGGAAGACCCCTTCTCGAGAGAAGCGTGTTGATAGCAAACACAAGCAACATGCCTGTTCCTGCAAGAGAAGCCAGCATATTCATGGGGATTACGTATGCTGAGTACTTTAGGGATATGGGCCTTCATGTGGTACTGACAGCAGATTCCACATCTAGATGGGCTGAGGCGCTGAGGGAGCTTAGCTCTAGGCTTGAGGAAATACCATCGGAAAAAGGATATCCTGCGTATCTTCCTGATTATATAGCATCATTCTATGAGAGGGCTGGAAGAGTGAAGGTTCTGGGCAATAGAAATGAGATCGGATCAGTGGCAATAATAGGAGCCGTAAGCCCCTCCGGAGGAGATCTTAACGAGCCTGTGACCCAGCATACCATGAGATATGTAGGAGCTTTCTGGGCCTTAGACAAAGATCTTGCATTTAGAAGACATTTTCCATCAATAAATTGGCTTAGAAGCTTCTCCAAATACGTATCTGGACTTGAAGAGTGGTGGATGAGAAATTCTGGGGAGGATATGCTGAGCTTGAGGGCCGAGGCTATGGATATACTTCAGAGGGCATCTGGACTAGAGGAAGTGGCTAGAGTAGTTGGTGAGGCAGCCCTCTCAGAGGAAAACAGACTTCTTCTCTTGGAGGCAGAACTAATAAGAGAAGGCTACTTAGTTCAAAATGCATACCATGAAGTGGATACATTCTGCTCCCCAAAGAAGCAGGCTAAGCTTCTAAAAGCCTTAATACAGTTTTACAGAGAGGCTCGGCCTCTGCTTGATTATGGTGTGCCTATATCAAAAATGCAGAGACTCTCCTCTTTGGGGAGATTGAGAAGATTGAAGTTCGTTCCTGAGAAGGAGTTTGATAAGGAGCTGGAAGAGGCCTTAAAAGAACTCAAGGATGAGCTTAATAGGCTTGTTGCGGAGGTGTCCTGATGGCCCTTTATGGAAAAGTGTATAGAGGAATAGAACAGGTGAAGGGCCCCCTAGTCATCATGAGGGGGGTTCCCGATGCATCGTATGAGGAGGTAGTCAGGTTCTACTCCGATGATGGGAGAGAGTGGCTTGGTCAAGTGATAGAAGTGGGAAAGGGGAAGACAATACTGCAGGTTTTGGGTGATACAGAAGGACTAGAAACAAAAGTCATGGTGAAGTTCACAGGGAGCACGTTGAAGCTTCCTGTCTCAGATGAGATGCTCGGAAGGGTGTTCAATGGATCAGGAATGCCTATAGACGGTGGGCCTCCCATCAGAGCCGATGATTATAGGGACATAAATGGAGCACCGATAAATCCAGTGAAAAGAGATTACCCAGACGAATTTGTTGAAACGGGGATATCCGTAATTGATGGGATGTTGAGCTTAGTCAGAGGCCAAAAGTTACCCCTTTTCTCTGAAGCAGGACTACCCCATAACATGGTTGCTGCTCAAATAGCAAGACAGGCGGTAGTTCCCGGGAAATCGGAGAGATTTGCAATAGTGTTTGCCGCAGTAGGGCTTAAGTATGATGATATATTGTTCTTCAGGAAACAATTTGAGGAGTTCGGTGCATTAAGCAGGTCAATTCTGTTCCTTAATCTAGCGAATGACCCAGTGATAGAGAGGATAACCACACCAAGGGTTGCACTAACTGCAGCAGAGTACTTGGCCTTTGATCTGGACATGGATGTTTTAGTGATAGTAACCGATATGACCAACTATTGCTTTGCTGGGGATACTGAGGTAATTCTAGCGGATGGAACCACCAGACCAATAGGTGAGATAGTTGAATTAGCTGCTGGAAAAGCAGGAAAACTTATTGACATGAGAAATGGGTCAGGTTTGCTTCAATTGGGAGTAATCTCATCACAACAATGTCCTTATACAGTACTATCATGGAACGAATTTCAGCACACAAAGGCAAAAGTAGGAGCAGTTGAGAAAGTAGCCTACTCTGGAAAGCTCCTAGAGATCACTTTCAGAAGCGGAGCAATCCTTAAAGTTACTCCAGACCATAAGATTTTAGTGGATACCATTTCTGGGCCAAGAATGATTCCAGCAAAGGAGCTGAGAATAGGGGATGAGGTCTATTCGATCGAAACAATAGAAGTGGAAGAGGAAGTTCCAGACGTACTAACTCTTCTACAGGATAATCCTAACATGTTTTACCTGCACTTCAAGGATGATTGGCTTGAAAAGAAGCTTATAGAGAGATATGGTAACCTGAAAGCTTCATCTAATAGGCTAGGAATAAGCTACAGGAAGTTTACGGAGGCTAAGTTTAAGAGAGCATTAAGTCTCTCCGATGTTCTGAAGATATCAAATGAACTGGGAATCAGCATGAAAGATATAGCTGGACATGTTGATAGAATTACAGCTGGGAAGAAAATTAGCACTAGGATACCAAACTATAAAATAACTCCGGAGATTTTAAGATTATTAGGTTGGGTTATGTCGGATGGATATATCGCAAAATATCAATCACAATATATAGTTGGATTCTCAGCAAAGTCCAAGGAGCTTATAGATGAGTTCGCTCGCTATTTCACATCCTCATTCATTGGTCCTAGAGCAAAAGTTCAGAGGAACCAAAACGGGGTGTTTATGATTAGGTTTGCGAATGCCTTGGCTTATTCCATTCTCAAGAGCTTGGCTAGGCCTGGAGAGAAGGAGGAACTTCTGCCTATAGTCAGGTTGCCGAGAAAATATATAGGAGAATTTCTGTCAGGTTATATAGATGGAGATGGTAGCATAAATCTGAGGAATAAAGTAGTGATAATTACGACTTCAAGCAGGCTCAGGGCTAACAGAATCCAGCTTCTTCTGAAAAGGATGGGGGTTCAGAGCTCTATTGTAAGCAGAGTTAGCAGGGGATGGAAGACATCTACAGTATATGATATTGTAGTAAGAGGTAAAACTGACGTGTTGAGGCTTGCTTCTGGAATTAAGTTAGCTCATTCAGAAAAGAGAGCTAAACTCATGAAATTGGTAGAGATGCTCTCCAAACTTAATTCATATAAAGCAGAGAAGGCGAGATTAGCGCCTAAGGGGGCAGCTTTGGTGTTCAAAAGACTTAGAGAGAGGTATGGAATTTCACAGAAGTCAATAGAAGCTTCAGGCAATATATCTGATTTCGAGAATCTGAGGAAGAGGATATCGAGAAAGACGCTGGAGAGGTGGTTGAACAGGCTCAGCAGGTTTGTAAACAATGAGGATCCAGATTATGTTGCACTTAGAAGGATGTGCAATGGCAACTATGTGCTTGACAAGATAGTTAGCATAGCAGAGGTTTCCAGTGAGCATGATTTTGTTTATGATATCACTGTTCCAGCCACAAGCAGGCTAATTGTGGCCAATGGGATAATAACATCAAATTGCGAGGCGTTAAGGGAGCTTAGCTCAGCAAGAGAAGAAGTTCCCAGCAGAAAAGGCTATCCGGGATACATGTATAGTGACCTAGCCTCTATATATGAGAGAGCTGGAAGGATAAAGGGAAAACCCGGCTCTATAACATTCATGCCAATATTGACAATGCCCGGAGGTGATCTTACTCATCCTATACCAGATCTCACGGGATATATAACTGAGGGGCAGATCTTCTTGGATCTAGACCTCTTCAACAGAGGGATATATCCACCTATAAATGTCCTTCCCAGCTTGAGCAGGCTTATGAAAGATGGAATAGGTGCTGGAAAAACAAGGGAGGATCATAAAGAGGTGTCGGATCAGCTTTATGCTTCATATAGCCAGGGAGTTAAGGCTAGAGAGCTTGTGAAAATAGTAGGAGAGGCGGGCTTAAGCGAGAGGGAGAGGCTCTATCTGGAGTTTGCCAAGAGATTTGAAGAGAGACTCCTATCACAGGGCTTTAAGGAAAGAAGAACAATAGAGGAAACTCTCGACATAGCCTGGGATGTCTTATCAATGCTTCCTGAAGGAGAACTAACTAGAATAAGCGATGGAACCATAAGAAAGTTTCATCCAAAGCTGAGAGAGGAGAAGGCAGTAGTATATGAGGGGATCTGATGAGCTTTAGGTCTGTTGGAAGAATACTTCCCACAAAAGGATTTCTTATCAGGCTGAGAGAAAGAGCGGCTCTTTTGCAAATGGGAATAGAGGCACTCAAGATGAAAAGGGACCAGCTTATAAGGGAAAGTCAAGAGCTATTGAAACAGCTTCATGCCAGGAAGGATATAGATAAGAAGCTAGAAGAAGCATTTTTCATGGTGAAGATGGCATATGCAGTAGCCGGGCCTCAGGAGATGAGAAAGGCAGCCCTTTTAGCGACGCCTCTGAAGATAGAAGTTAGGACTAAAAGCGTTGTCGGAGTTGAGACTCCGGAGATAACAGCATCTGAGTTCAGGCTTGCAGTCTCACCTTCTCTTAATTCAGCAGTTATGGCTGCTGCAGTAAAGCTTTCTGAAGCCATAAAAGAGATGATGCCGCTAGTAAATGCAGAGGCTAGGTTTGAAAGAATAGCAGAGGCCTTAGCTCAGACAATGAGAAAAGTGAACGCACTTGAAAAGATAGTGATTCCTGACTATGTTGCAGCAATAAAATATGTAGAGGAATTGCTCGAGGAGGAAGATCTAGAGGAATTCTTGACTATAAAGAAGTACAGACAGATAAAGAGAGGTGAGTGAATGTCAAAGGAGAGTTATTTGGTAGTAAGGACGCATGGTCTGATGACTCATCTTTTAAATCCTGATAAAATAAGATCTTGGGCAATGATTCCAGACTGGGAGTCTCTTTTCAAGGAGATAAGTTCAACAGAGTATGGTATGTTCATAGAAAAGCAAGAAGATCTGAAATCGGCTGATAAAGTGACGGATGTAACCCTTAGAATGCT